>FWWM01000205.1_pt1 | contig 197480 bp, 190 predicted proteins | sample 2228351 | NCBI WGS metagenome assembly FWWM01 (sample SAMEA103939774, study PRJEB20133) | metagenome | reverse complement strand
CGCTCCGCGATGCGCCCGACAAACAGCCAGCGGCGAGCTGTTGTCAGCCGCCCGGCGAGGCGGTGATTGGGCCCGGAGGATGGTTGTTGCAGATTTGGTAAAGGATCCATGGTCATGGCGGTGCCTCGTTCGGCTTCGACCACTGCGGATATTATATGAGGGCTGACGAGGTGCCGCCCAACAGCCTGCGCTTCACCTGCGCAACGAAGCGCAGCGGAGCGGCGCCAGGTGGAAGCGGGTGTTGGGCGGCGCTGTTCTCAGAATGGTAAGTTCAGGTTGGCCATGCCAGAGGCAGGAAGTGCTGTGGGTTTTCGTTGGGTGGTTGAGGAACCTTGCTGCACGACGTGTACTTGGAGGCCTGAGGGGGCCCTGTTGGCTCGAGAACCGGCCCCGCCGTGTCCTTGGCGGCAGTTCAGGCGAGGGTCTGTTCTCCTGGGGGAAAGTAGGGCCTCGGCTAACCCTGCTCCTCGACATGCTGAGGGCCCGGAGCTTACCCACCACCAGGCGGTAGCCAAGGGCCCTCAGGGTCCGGTCCGATCGGGCTTTGGCCCTGCTCACCCGCCGAAGACGTAAAAAAGGCAAAGGCCCCGGAAAACCCTGGATTGCTTTAGAGGTCCTTGACAGCAGCGCCAAAGTTCTGTATGCTGTATACAACATGGCCGGCGAGGTTCGAAGATTCAGCGTGGGTGGAGACCCTGTTTTTTCCGTGCCTGCGGTTGAGAGGCCCAAGGATCTTAGTGACGAGGTTTACGAGCGGCTGAGGGCAGCCATTCTAGAGGGGAATCTCCGCCCTGGGATGCGTCTGGTGGAGACACGCCTTTCGGAGCAGTTCGGCATAAGCCGCACTCCCCTCAGGGAAGCCCTTCAGAAGTTGGAGCAGGAGGGGCTCGTCTCGGCCCGCCCGGGCGGCGGGGTTGTGGTTGTGGAGCTTACCAAGAGGGACATCCAGGAAATATCTGGCATTCGACAGGTTCTGGAAGGCTATGCTGCTAAGTTGGCGGCGACCCGTTTGACCGAGCAGGAGATGGACAGACTGGCCCAGATCGTGGAACGGACGGAGAAGGCTCTCCAGAGGGGTGACAGGGCCGAGGTAGCAGCGCTAAACGCCGAATTCCATGGGATCATCAACCGCGCTTCTGGGAGCAAGCGCCTTCTCAAGCTGATCAACGGCTTTCGTCAGTACTTCTTCAATACCAAGGTGGCCGAGTACTTTACCGACGATGAACTGAGACAGTCCATCGAAGGCCACTGGCGTATCTTGAAGGCCCTTCGGGCGCGCGATGGCGAAGCGGCTGACCGGGAAGTGAGGGAACACCTGGCCCACGCTGCGGTGATCCAAGAGAGGATGGTAGCGAGGTAGGTGAGATGACCACCACAGTTTTCAAGAACCTGGGCATCTTCGGTTACATGTCCAAGTACGGCTACGAGAAGCTGCTGCTATGTCAGAACGATGAGGTAGGCCTGAAGGCGGTGATAGCCATACACTCGACGGTGCTTGGCCCGGCCGCGGGCGGATGTAGGATGTGGACCTATGAGAGCGAGATGGATGCCATCGAGGATGCCCTGAGGCTTGCCCGAGGCATGACCTACAAGTACGCGGCGGCGGGGGTCAACCTTGGCGGTGGGAAGACCGTCATCATCGGAGATCCGAAGACCCAGAAGAGCGAAGCCCTCTTCAGGGCCCTTGGTCGCTTTATCCACAGCCTCGATGGCGAGTATCTAACCGGGGAGGATGTGGGCACCACCTTGCAGGACATGGACTACATAAGGATGGAGACGCCCTACGTCATCACGCTCCCTGAGGAGAGCGGAGGTGCAGGCCCCATTGCCCCTGCCACTGCCTTCGGAGTGGTCCAGGCCATGAAGGCCTGCGCGAAAGAGGTGTGGGGCAGTGACTCCCTTCAGGGCAAGTCCGTGGCTGTGCAGGGCCTCGGGGCGGTGGGTTATCCTGCCGTCAAGCTGCTAGTGGAGAACGGATGCAAGGTCGTCGTGACAGACATCGATCCCGACAAGGTGAGGAAGGTCGTCGAGGATTTTAAGGTTGAGGCCGTCGATCCTGACCAGATCTATGGGTTGGATGTTGACATTTTCTGCCCGTGTGCCCTGGGAGCCATCATCAACGACCAGACCATACCGCAGTTCAAAGTTAAGATCATCTGCGGCTCGGCCAACAACCAGCTGGCCGAGGAGCGCCACGGCGATGAGATTCATCGCAGGGGCATCCTCTACGCCCCCGACTATATTGCCAATGCCGGAGGCACCATCTTCGATACCGACCGGCTGTGGGGCGGTGTGAACCCGAAGAGGGGTATGAAGAAGGTCGAGGCCATCTACGACAAGATGCGCCGAGTGATAGAGATATCGAAGCGGGACAATGTACCGACCTACATTGCCGCCGACAGGATGGCTGAGGAACGCATCGAGGCGGTGCGGAGACTTAAGAACATCAACGCCTACCGCAACTTCGGCGTCCTCCCACAACCGTAGGGGGTGGCGGTCCTCTAGGACCCGCAGTGCCCTGCGCCGTCGAGAGGGATGGGGGCAGCCTCTCGGCGGCGCTTTCTCTTGGCATCTGATAGACTCTCCCTAGGGACACTGGGCAGAGGAGAAGATTTGAGCAGGTTCAGTAGGCTTGTGCAGGTAGTTGACAGCCACTGCGCTGGAGAGCCCCTCAGGGTCGTCACCGGTCCCCCTCTGCGGATCCCAGGCGAGACCATGCTGGCCAAGCGAGCTTACGCCATGTCCCATCTGGATGGCCTGAGGCGCTTCTTGCTCTGGGAACCCAGGGGGCATAACGACATGTACGGCTGTCTGCTGACGGACCCTGTCTCGTCAGGGGCCACCTTCGGCGTCCTGTGGATGCACACGGGAGGCTTCAGCCTGGGATGCGGGCACGGCACCATAGCCCTGGCCACGGTCCTCCTGGAGACGGGAATGGTACCCTGCCCTGAGGGCCCCACGGCCCAACTCAGGCTCGATGTGCCGTCGGGTTCGTTGGATATCGCCGCGGAGGTTGAGGCACAGCGGGTAAGGTCCGTCACCTTCAGGAACGTCCCCTCCTTCGTGCTGGAGATGGGAGTGGCTGTCGATGTTCTGGGGCATCGGGCGAGCGTGGACGTGGCCTACGGAGGTGCCTTCTATGTGATCGTTGAGGCCGCCAGCTTTGGACTTTCCCTCGGCCTTGGAAGTCTGGAGGCTTTGGTGGCCCTGGGGCGCGAGATCATGGCGCAGGTCGACAGAAAGCTCGGCCCAGTGCACCCTGACGAGCCGGGCATCTCGGGCACCTATGGGGTCGTCTTCACGGGGCCTCCTACCACGAGCAAGGCCCACGGCCGGAACGTTACTGTCTTCGGGTCCGGCTCCGTGGATCGATCTCCCTGCGGGACCGGAACCTCGGCCAGGCTCGCCCTCATGTTCGAGAAGGGCGAGATCGGTCCCGGGGAGGAATTTGTCCACGAGAGCGTGATCGGCACCCTCTTTAAGGCGGCAATTGTGGACCAGACCAGGGTGGCGGGCCGCAGGGCTGTGGTTCCAGCCGTCTCCGGCAGTGCCCACATAACCGGCTTTGCCAGTTTCGTGCTTGATCCCCACGATACCCTGCCGGAAGGCTTCTTACTGAGATGACCGAGAAGTGCGGTGCCTATCCTAGCGGGAGAGGTCGCGTCGTCGTGCTAGGTCTCGATGGGGCCACGTTCACCCTCCTGGACCCCTGGCTTAAGGCAGGGCTGCTGCCAAATCTCGCGGCCTTGGCGACTAACGGCTATCGGGGCATACTCCGCTCCACCGTGCCCCCCGTGACGCCTGTGGCCTGGTCGTCGATGGTGACCGGGGTAAATCCGGGGCGCCACGGCATATTCGACTTTCGCCGCCGGGATCCGGGTTCCTACCGCTTCTTGCCAGTGTTGGGAAAGGATCGAAAGGCGCCTGGCCTGTGGCAGTATCTCACTGCCCTGGGGCTCCGTTCGATAGTGATCAACCTGCCTACCAGCTATCCGCCCGAGCGGTTCAACGGCATAATGGTCTCCGGCATGGACACGCCCAGCAGTGCGAGGGACTTCGTCCATCCTCCCCTAGACCTGGAGGAACTGCTAGGGGACAAAGGTCCGTACATTGTAGAGACCACCTTCGAGCCGCTGGCAAGCGGCGATGAAGAGGGTTGGCTGGACCAGATGTGGCACATGACGGTTGCAAGGGCAGAACTGGTTCGCCGGTTAGCCCTATCTGAAGAGTGGTCCCTCCTTTGGGTGGTATTCGTGTTTCCGGACCGGCTTCAGCATGTGATGTGGAAATGGCTGGATGCCCGGCATCCGCGCCACGCGCCCTCGAGGTGGGGCTGGGCGGAAGAGACCATGTTGAGGTTCTGGAACTGCCTGGATCAGCTCCTCGGAGAGCTGCTCGATGCTTTTCCGGACGCTCACTTCCTCGTCGTCTCCGATCACGGTTTCGGACCATACTTCAAGTTGCTGCGGGTGAACAGGTTACTGGAGAAGATGGGCTATGTGAGGTTCGATGACGCAGGCGGGGTGGACTGGACGAACACCCGCGCCTTTGCCGTGGGCTCCCATTCTGGCATCTACGTGAACCTCAAGGGCCGCGAGCCTCTGGGCGCCGTCGATCCCAGGTCCTACGAAAGCTTCTGTGCCCAGCTGATCTCCGAGCTACGATCGGTCGTGGAAGAGGGAGAACCCCTCTTCGAGTACGTGCTCCATCGCACGGAGGCCTATTCTGGCCCCTACGTTGAGATGGCGCCCGATGTGGTGATCGCGGGCCGTAGCTATAAGGTGCAGGTATCCGACGGCTTTGTGCACGAGGTGGGTGCCCGGGCCGAGGTTTTCGATGAGCTGATGCTCACAGACTCGGGACACCATCCTGATGGCATTGTGCTTGCCTTCGGTCCCAAGGTTTCGCCTGGATCCGCCGGCGCCGCCTCGATCATGGACGTGGCTCCTACTGCCATGTACCTGGCTGGGGTTCCCCTCCCTCCAGATCTGGACGGTAGGCTGATGGTGGATGCCCTGGAGGCTTCAGCCCTGGACAGAGAGCCTCCGTCGTTGGCGCCGTACGAGCTGCAAATGGCTGCCTCCGGGCAGGATTACACGGACGAGCAGATGGAGCAGGTGCTCGACAGACTGCGGGACCTGGGATACATAGAGTGAGGGCGATCCTCCTTGGCCTGGGCGGGGTCGAGGGCCATTTTGCTGCCCCGGAGGCCCTTAGCATCCTTGGCGAGCGGCTAGGCCGCGGCAGTTGGCAACTCCTGCAGGGCTACCCCTGCGCCAACCCTGCCATGGCCTGGGCTACGGTCCAGAGCGGGCTCAATCCTGGCCAGCACGGTGTGTTCGACGCGTTGGCCTGGGGTTCGGAAGGGCTGGTGCCCAATCCCAACCTCGACAGGGCCTTTGGACTATGGAGACGCCTGGCCGCACGAGGATATGGGGTTCTGTGTGTAGGGTTCCCTGGTTCCACGCCAGGCAGCGAGGCGCGCCTGACGGTAGTTCCGGCCATGGGTCATCACCCTCTCGCCCTCCCCCTAAGGGCCCATCTGACGGACGACCAACGCATGGCCTACGTGGCATCGCTTCTTCGGACGGCTGAGGAGCTTAGTTGCGACCTGCTGGCGCTGAACCTTTCGCCTCTGGTGTCGTCCGATCGGGCCGAGGCCTTGGCCCTCGCTGACGCCCTAGTTGAGCTTGCGGGTCAGCAAACCGAGCTTCTGTGCTTGGCTCCATGGACGGTCGAGCCTCCCCAGAGCAGCCTCAGCATCAACGAGGTCCTCTGTGAAATGGGATACCTGCGGTGGGCCCGTAGCGACGGCCCGTGGTGGAAGCGTATCGACTGGCACCGGAGCGTGGCCTACAGCTTCGAACGGGGCGATCTGAGGCTCAACCTCAAGGGAAGGGAGCCCTTTGGGCACGTCGAACCCGGGCCAGGGGCCTTCGGCCTTCTGAGGGAGCTGGTGGAAAGGTTTGAAAGGTGGCGTCCTTTGCCTTCCGCTGGGCTATTCTGGGGCCCGTACGCAAGATGGGCGCCCGACCTGGTGCTGGACACGGCGGGCGTCTCTTTTGGCGGCGGTGGGTCACCCAGACCCGTGGTCGTTCCGCAGGGCTTCCTTGCCGTCTCCTGCGCTGAGCGGATGGAGGTTTCTTCTGAACCGGCACCGTGGGAAAGCGTCCCCAATTTGATATCCCAGCTCCTGCTGGGGGTGCCCTTCGAGGCCAAAGCCTGCGAAGGGGCATCCGCCGAGGAGGACGACCTGTCGCTCAGGATGTATCTGGAGGATCTGGAACAGCGCTATCGGGATCTCCGCAGGGAATACTTTAGCACGGCCCAGTGGGCTGCGAGCCTCGAGGAAGAACTGCGCCGCAAGAATGCCCTGCTGCAAGCCGTGGAGGGCTCGAGGCTCCACAGGTTTGCCACATGGGCCCGGAAGCTCCTGGGATAGCGGACCGAGTGCTATAATTGCGGCGTCAATAGCGGGGTGGCACCGTTGCTAGGTAAGCGCGAACTGAGGTCAGCACTGCCCTTTGCTGGCGTGGGTGAGCTCCTGAGGTACAGGGAGCTTGTGGCAAACCTCGTTGCCAGGGATCTGAAAGTACGGTACAAGGGCTCGGTGCTCGGCTTCCTGTGGTCGCTTTTGAACCCAATCCTCATGATGATGGTCTTCTACGTGGTGTTCACGGTGCTCCTCGCCAGGGGGATCGAGGCCTTCCCTCTCTTCATCCTGGCGGCACTCCTGCCCTGGCACTTCTTCGCCACCTCGGTTTCGGCCGGGCTAAAGAGCATAGTGGCCCATTCCAGTCTGGTGAAGAAGGTCTACTTCCCGAGGGAGGTGCTGCCCTTATCCCAGGTGGTCACAAACCTTGTGAATTTTCTACTAGCGGTGCCCGTTCTGCTGATACTTATGGTATTGTTCAGGGCCCCCTTCACCTGGAACCTTCTCTACTTCCCGCTGATCTTGGTCATAGAGTTCCTTTTCGTCCTCGGGGTGACCCTGGCCCTTGCGGCTGTCTACGTATTCTTCAGGGACACCGAGGTTATCGTGGAGGTTCTCCTTACGGCCTGGTTCTTCCTCACGCCGATCTTCTACCGCATGGATGATCTCACCCAGGCATGGCACGGCTTGGATGTCAAGCGCATAATGTACATCGTCAACCCCATGGCGTCCATCATCGAGTCCTTCAGGCTCATTTTCTACAACGGAGCCACACCGGACCTGTACTTCCTCCTGCGGACCCTGGCCACATCGTTGCTGGTTCTGGCTGCAGGTTACTGGTTGTTCCAACGGCTGAGTCCTGCCTTTGGCGAGGAGCTGTAGCGTGAGGGCTGTCTGCTTCAGAGGCGTCTGGAGGAAGTTCGTGCTCCATCACGACAAGCCGCGCACCTTCCAGGAACTGTTTGTGGGCATCTTCAGGCGCAACGGTTCTAAGGAGGAGTTTTGGGCGCTAAAGGACCTCACCTTCGAGCTGCCCTTTGGCGAGAGCCTGGGAGTAATGGGTGCTAACGGATCGGGCAAGAGCACGCTCCTGAAGCTGATCTCGAGGATACTTAGGCCAACCTTGGGCAGTGTGCACGTGGGTGGGAGGGTATCGGCCCTGCTGGAGGTGGGTGCGGGCTTCCATCCCGAGCTCACGGGTAGGGAGAACGTCTTCCTCAACGGGGCGATACTGGGTCTGGGCCGCCGGCAGATCCTGGAGCGGTTCGATGAGATCGTGGAGTTCTCAGGCCTCGAGAAGTTCATCGACGTTCCCGTCAAACACTACTCCTCGGGCATGTATATGCGCCTCGGGTTCTCTGTAGCCGTGATGGTGGAACCCGAGATACTCCTCATCGATGAGGTGCTTGCGGTGGGCGACGAGGCCTTCAGAAAGAGATGCCTCGCCAAGATCAAGGAATATCGGGAGCGGGGAGGGACCATCGTTTTCGTATCCCATGTGCCGGAGCTGGTTCAGGAGATCTGCGACAGGGCCATTCTGTTGCATAGGGGAGAGATGCTGGCCTCGGGGGATCCCGAGCATGTGAGCGCCGAGTACCACAGGATCATGGCTCTGGAGGCTCGTCCCAGGGCGACAGGCCCAGGTTTAGGGACCCTCCGCTCGATAAGGCTCGCCCTTCTGGATGGCCAGGGGAGAGAGGTTGCTAGCATACACACTGGCGAGGGCCTGCGGGTCAGGGCCGAAGGCGTTGCGGAGGTTCCCCTGCGCCTTTCGAACCTCAGGGTCGTCCTGAGGTCCGAGGATGGCCTTCCGTTGCACGTGGCGTCGAGCCGGCGCAAAGGTTTGGCTATCGTGTGGGAAGGGGAAGGCACCTTCGAGGTAGTGTACAGGTCCCTTCCGCTCCATACGGGCTCCTATCGTGTCAGCCTGGAGGCGGAGATCGAGGGGGCTGCTGAAAGGGGTTTCCACACCCTCGGTGAGGCGAGCTTCGAAGTTGTGGGTACCTCGGAGCATGGGCCGGGGCTCATGGCCCTCGAACATAGCATGTCCTTCACCAAGGTGGGGCCAGGTGCTAGAACACGAACTAGCCGCTAGCCGGCACGAAGGGCCGGACGAGCCGCCGCAGGTCAGCATAGTGATGCCGTGCCTCAACGAGGCCGAGACTGTGGCCCTGTGCGTTCGGAAGGCCAGGGAAGCCCTCGCCTCGCTGGGTCTGCGGGGTGAGGTCATCGTGGTCGACAACGGCTCCACCGACGGATCACCCGACTTGGCAGCAGCCGCGGGTGCTACAGTGGTGCACGAGGAGCGGCGCGGCTACGGCTTTGCCTACCAGGCTGGATTTGCTGCGGCCAGGGGCCGGTATCTTATCATGGCCGACTCCGATGACACCTACGATTTCGGAGATCTGGGCAAGTTTATCGATGCCCTTGATCGCGGGTACGAGTTCGTGAACGGCAACCGCTTCGCAGGCAACCTGCATCCCGATGCAATGCCCAAGTTGCATCGGTACCTGGGCAATCCGGCGCTTTCTTGGATGCTTAACCGCCTGTTTGGTACGCGCCTGGGGGATGCCCACTGCGGCATGCGGGCCATGAGGGCCGACGCCTACCGAAGGATGCGCCTGCACACGGGCGGCATGGAGTTTGCATCGGAGATTATCGCCCGGGCCGGCAGGCTGGGTCTGAGGATGACCGAGGTCCCGGTGGACTACCACCCCCGCAAGGGACAGTCCAAACTCCGAACCTTCAGGGATGGCTGGCGGCACCTGAGGTTTATGCTGATATTCAGCCCCACTTACCTGTTCCTCGTGCCCGGCCTGTTTCTGACTTTGGTCGGCCTTCTCTTGGTAACTGCTCTCCTGCCGGGACCCCTCTACCTTCTCGGAAGGTTCTTCGATGTCCACCTCATGCTGTTCGGCGCCATGGCCGCCATTGTCGGGATGCAGGTGGTTTGGCTGGGCCTCTTCGCGCGCACCTACGCCTTGGTGGAGGGTTTCGAGGGGACGGACCACGTTCTGGAAAGATTCTACAGATTGTTCACTCTGGAGAAGGGGGTAGTGCTGGGCCTGGTGGGTCTTTTAGTTGGCCTTGGCGTGAGCCTGTACGTGGTGCTGAAGTGGGTAGGCTCGGGATTCGGCTCCCTGGACGAGAGCCGAGCCCTGATCTTCGGACTCACTTTGGTAGCCCTCGGCGTTCAGACCGTCTTCTCCTCCTTTCTGCTGAGCCTTCTGGGCGTCAGGCTCTCGAAGTAACGCAATGGGTACAGGAGATGTCGTATCGCTTATCGTGGTTAGCTTCAACGCCCGCGACCTGCTGTTGGAAACCCTGCGGTCGGCCCGCCGTTCCGCTGGCGATCTGCCCCTGGAGATGCTGGTTGTGGACAACGGGTCGGCCGACGGCAGCCCCGAGGCGGTGGCCAGAGAGGTCCCGGAAGCTCAGATCATTCTCTGCGGAGATAACAAAGGCTTCGCGTGGGCCAACAACAGGGGCGCCGCCCTTGCCAAGGGTGGCCTTCTGCTCTTCGCCAACAACGACGTTGTGTTCCTGGACGGAGCCATCGAGGAGATGGCTGAGTTCATGATCAGAGAGCCAGGGGTGGCGGCCGTGGGCCCGAAGGTACTCAACCCCGATGGTAGCCTGCAGTTCTCCGGAAAGCGGGTGCCGGGCGTGGCAACTGGCGTGTTGGTCGCGTCGGGCCTGCACCGATGGTTTCCCTGGCGCCGTCCATGGGAAGAGTACTACCTCCTTCCCGAAGAGTATTCCAGCCTCCAGGAGGTCGATCACCTCACGGCGTGCTGCCTCATGACTCGGCGGAAGGTTTGGGAGCAGGTGGGAGGCTTCGATGATGGCTACTTCATGTATTTCGAGGACATCGACTGGTGTCTGCGGGCGCGCCGCAGGGGCATGAGGCTCGTCTACCTGCCTACAGCTTCCGTCATCCACTACAAGTCGGCCAGTGCCCGAAGGAGGCCTCTGGGCGCTATAAGGGATTACCACCGATCCGCTCGGCGCTTCTACGACCGCCACTACGCTCCGGCTACGCCCCTGATGGTCAATTGGCTGATTCGGCTGGGCATCTCCGCCCGCATGGTCCTCCATCTCATGATGGCCTTCCTGGGGTTGCAGAAGGGCGTGAAGTACTGATGCCTCCGACCGTTGTGCTCAATGCCCTGTCACTCTCAAGAAACTTCGTGGGCGGCGACCTGATCTACGTTCGAGAGCTGGTAGGCCGCATCGGGGCGGTGAGTTCAGGTCTGCGCCTCGCGGTGCTGGTTCAGAGGGGCGCTGGAACCGAACTGCTCGGGGAAGGTACAGAGTGCATGGGCTTGAGGCTGCCTCTGGCTTCGAGGTGGAGGACGGCGCGTGTGCTTTACGAGCAGTTTATCGTGCCCTATGTGGCCCTCCGGCTGCGTGCCGATCTTCTTCATGCCCCGGTCAACGTTGCCCCTTTCAAGCAGCCGTGTCCATCGGTGCTAACAGTCCACGAATGCGAACCGTTCAAAGGTGGAGCCGGTATACCGAGGCACATAAAGGCCTGGTGGGTCTACGCCCGCCGTCGGTCCGCGAGCTTGGCCAGCCTGATCCTAACACCTTCGGTTGCTGCCAAGGAGGACGTTGCGACCTATCTAGGGGTCCCAGCGGGCAAGGTGGTGGTGACGCCTCTGGGGGTGGACGAGAGGCAGTTCTGGCCCGATGAGGGCGAAGCTATGAGGTGGAGGGCCCAGCTGGGAAGCTATTTCCTCTGGGTCGGCGTGCCCTATCCCCGCAAGAACCTGACCACGCTCTTCGAGGCCTTCGCGGCCATGGGCCGAGCGGATATCACGTTGGCCCTCGCGGGCCCTGCGGGATGGGGAAGCCCTACGGTTCAAGCTTCCTTGTCGAGGTTGGGTATCGGAGGCAAGGTGGCGTTTTTGGGCACCCTAGCCGGGGCCAAACTCCGGGGTGCCTATAGCGGCGCCGTGGCACTGGTCTTTCCGTCTATCGAGGAGACCTTCGGCCTGCCCGTTCTGGAGTCCATGGCCTGCGGCACACCTGTCATTGCCAGTGACATCGCGGTCTTTCGCGAGGTCTCCGGAGGCGCGGCCCTTCTGGTCGATCCATACTCGCCTAGTGCTCTCGCACAGGCGATGCGGGCAGTCTTGGAGGACAAGGACCTCCGCCGCGAACTCAGGGATCGCGGCCTCGAGCGAGCTCGCTCCTTCACCTGGGAGCGCACTGCTGAGCTCACGGTGGAGGGTTACCGTATGGTTCTGAAGTGCGTATAGCGCTCGTCGCGGGCGATCTTTCCCAAATGGGAGGCATAGAGACCCAGACGGTGTTAATGGCCCGGGAGCTGGCAAAGTTGGGCGTGGACGTAACGCTGGTAACGCTGGGCAAAGCGGCCAAAATGGCCCTTCCTGGGCTTCGGGTGGCAGCTGGCCCGCTCAACATGGGGCTGTCGGGTTCCCTACCGTCTCTCCTAGCGGCTGTGCAGTGGACCTTGCTGCTCCTATCGCGGGCAGGCCGTCTGGATATAGTTCAGGCGCAGTCGGTTCACCCCATGGGCTTTGCTGTTGCCTTAGCGGGGCACCTGATCGGGGTTCGCTCGGTGGCAAGGATATCTTCGTCGGGTCCACACGGGGAGGTGAGACAGCTGCTGTCCCGCCCGGCCTCTGGGCTTCGCCGTAGTTTGATGGGCTGGGTATCTAAGTACGTGGCCCTCAGCCAGGAAGGCGTGGAGGATCTGCCCGAGCCCCTGCGGTGCCGGGCAGTGGTGATCCCCAACGGCGTTGACCTGGATCGCTTTAGGCCTCCGAGTCCCAGGGAAAGGGAGTGGGCCAGGGCGGAGTTTGGCCTCAGAAGCACAGATCTAGTCTACTGCTATACCGGCAGACTGCTCAGCTTCAAAGCTGTAGATGAGCTCATCTTAGCCTGGCATAGGGCTGCCCCACGCCCTTCCCGGCTCTTGGTAGTGGGCAGTGGGCCGGAAGTGCCCAAATTGATGAGGCTGGTCGTGAGCCTTGGAGCGGGCCGAGGTGTAGTGTTCGCAGGCTCCCTCCGCGATGTACGTCCTGCCCTCTGGGCAGCCGATGTGTTGGTTCAGCCATCGCGGGTTGAGGGTTTTAGCAACAGCGTCCTGGAGGCCATGGCTTGCGGGCTGTCCGTGGTGGTTCGTAACTTGCCCTGTTACTCTTCACTGGTTGAACCCGAAGCCACCTTTGAGGACCTGTCGGGCCTTGGGCGCCTAATGGCTACGTGGGCCGATCCCGTGTGGAGAAGCGAGCGGGCTACCCACAACCTTGAGAAGGCAGCTCGGCTGGGAGCTGACAGGATAGCACTAAGGTACCTGGAGCTGTATCGAGGTCTGCTGTCATCGTGAAGGCTCAGTCCTTAGGGGCTTCTACAGCGATCATTTCGGCCCTGCAGGTGCTGGGCATGGCTGCGGGCTTGGCTGTGGAGTTGGCAGTGGCCGCGTCCTTCGGGCTGGGACCTCAGGCGGACGCCTATTTCCTGGCGCTCGCGGTTCCCCTTTTCGTTCAGGAGGTAGTCACTGCGTCGGTCCCACAGGTGCTGATACCTAAGCTGGGCCGATGGCAGAGCCAGGGGCGGGGCAACTTGGCGTCAGGGGTGTCCCTCTGCTACGGTCTGGTTTTGGCGCTGGCCAGCGGTGCTCTGGGCGGCCTTTTCCTGGCTTTGGCGGACGGGCCGCTGGGGCTGCTTGGTTGGCCCGCATGGGATCAAGGACGTGACCTTCTCCTGCCTCTGGTGATCGTTGCCTGTCTGTGGCCCATGGGCCAGTCCTTGAGGGCCCTTCTCAACGTGCAGAGGCGCTACGTGGTGGCCAATGTGGACTGGGCCGTAATGTCGGTTACCGCTCTCCTTGCTCTGCTGGCGGGGCATAGCGCTTTTGGCATCCTGGCTCTAGCCTGGGGCCAGTTGCTGGGGACCGGGTTGTACATCGTGCTCTGCCTGTACCTCATTCTCAGGCCCGGTTTGCGGGGTGTCAGCGTGAGGCAGATGGTGACGGCGACCTGCAGACTGCTTCGCCCCTATCCCCTCCCTGCGGGTGCTGCAGCGGCCAGCTCGATACCCATGTTGGTTGCCAGGGTTGCTGTGGCAGCGCTAGGGCCGGGTTCGGTGGCCGCCCTCAGCTACGCCTTCAGGTTGCGCAGCAGCCTGGAAAGGCTGCTCTTTGCGGGGCTGGGAACAGCTAGCCTTTCGGGGGCAGCCAGTCTCGGTGTGGGGTCCCGGGCGCGCTCAGAGGTGATAGCCCAGTCCATGGCCTTGGGCATCTTTCTGGCCGTGCCCGTGACGGCGCTGATGGTGGCGGGACCTGTGCAGTTGGTAGACCTGGTATATGTACGAGGTGCCTTCTCCGCCGAGGATGCTTTTTTGGCTTCTCGGCTTCTGCCCTGGTACGGGATCGGGCTGACAGTGAGCGCCCTAAGCAGGATCCTGCAGTTGTGGGTTGTGCTGCGTGCCAGGCTCGGCTGGTTGCTGTGTCTGAGGCTTGTTGCCGTGGCCGCGGAGGTCAGTGTCGTCTTGGTGGGCTTGGGGCTGCTGGGCATAGCCGCTCCCGGCGTGGGGTGGGTTGTAGGCACTGTGTTGATGTGCATGGGAGTCTGGGCCCTCTTTCGTTCCGAGGTCTCGGGCATTCTCCGCATGGCGGCGGCGAGCTGGGGGAGGTCCGCTTGGGCTGGGATGATAGCCATGGGAACGGGCATGCTCGGGTTCACGGCCCTGCCCCCGGGAGCCGGGGGGACGATGGCCACGGTCCTCCTTTGCCTCCTCGCTTACTGGATCACGGCCCTGCTGTTGGGATCGAAGGAGGCGAGCCCCAGGTTCTGGATGGGCGGCCTATGGGAGAGGCCCCAGTGACCGGCAGGACCGTACTGGCCTTCAATCCCACTTCGGACTTCAGTGGGGCAGAGAGGATCCTTTTGACACTGGCACGGTTTCTGCCGGAGTACGGGTGGGGGATGGCGGTGGCCGTGCCGGGGCCTGGCGCGCTGGCCGAGCGGTTAGCGGCTTACAGGATCCCCGTCCTGTCGGTAGCACCTCACGGACCAGCCGGGACTCGCGCGAGCTTCGCGATCCGGAGCCTGGTTTGGGGCGTGCGCCTTGCTCGGTTGGCATCGACGGTTGGTGCCGATCTAATACATGCCAATGGGCACATGGCGTCCTTATCCGTGGGCATTGCCTGCAGGCTGGGCGGCCTCCCCGGGCTGGTGCACCTTCACGGCTGTCCGTCCACACGGCTGGGAGGCCTGTTCTGGATGGTCGGCGCTTCCGTGGTGCCACAGGCCACCTTCGTTGCCGTCTCCCACCATGTGGCGGGGCGTTGGTTTCGTAAACGTCGGGGCGGGGTGTGGGTGGTCCATAACGGAATAGATCTAGAGGAGTTCCCGTGGAGAGGCTCAATGAGTTCTGCGGACCCTTTGATAGTTAACGTGGGCCAGCTGACTCCGCGTAAGGCCCAACATCTGCTCCTTGATGCCCTGTCGCTTCTGGGCCTGAAGGGCCTGAGGCCGAGGGTGGCGTTTGCTGGCGGCGTTGTGAGCAGTGGCATCGATACGGGAAGCCAGTCGCAGCGCTATTTTGACCGTCTCCGTCAGCGCGTAAAGGAGCTCTGCCTGGAGTCCCAGGTCTCCTTCCTAGGAGAGGTGAGGGATATTCCCGGCCTGCTCCGCCGCGCCGTGGTCATGGCCCATACCGCCCTAGAGGAACCCTTGGGGATTGCTCTTCAGGAAGCCATGGCCGTAGGGGTTCCGGTGGTGGCGCCCAGGGTGGGGGGGATCCCCGAGCTGATTCAAAATGGCGAGACCGGCCTGCTCTACGACAGGGGGGACGCTGAGGGTTTGGCCGCGGCTTTGGCTCGCGTGCTTTTGGACGAGGGGCTGGCTGCCAGATTGTCCCTGGCGGCCCGTAGGCGCATGGAGGAACGGTTCGATGCCCGTGCCATGGCTCAGAGGATGGCCCAAATATATGACATGGTCGGAGCCGTAAGTGGCCCGCGGCCGAATGGCCCTGTGTACAATTCCTAGGAGGCCTTTTCAGAGGGGCTACGAGCTGTGATCGAGGCGGCTTTGGCTCCCACCCACATGACGGTGCGGGACATCCTCCTGTTTCCGGTTTTCTATGGGGCTGAGGTAGTAGCGGGGCACGGTGGCCTTGATCGGCGGGTCACCGGGGTGAACGTCATGGAGGTGCCGGAGGTGGCCCAGTGGCTTCAGGGCGGCGAACTGCTGTTGACGGCAGCCTACGCCCTCTCAAGGGAGCCCCACCTGTGCCAAACCCTCGTGCCGAGCCTCGCGGAGCGAAACGTCGCTGCCCTCGTCATCAAGCGCAGCCCATATCTCCTACAAGTGCCCCAGACAATGCTGACTCAGGCCGAGGAGTTCAGCCTACCCATAGTGATCATTCCCTCTCACATACCCTACTTCCAGATCATGGATGCCATTCTGGCTAACATCTACAGCCGCCAACTCTACCTCCTGAAGCGGTCGCACGATATCCATCGAAAGTTTGCGGCCGAGGCCCTGCGCGATGTAAAGCCCTCGAGGGTGGCCCACATATTGGCGGACCTGTGCGCTCACGAGGTGTTCCTCGAGGACCAGGTGGAGGGCTTGCTGCACTACGTCGGGAGGCTTGGCCAGAGGTCGGTTAGATTGTCGGCAGTGCCAGAGGAGATAGAGCAGGCCTTCAGACCCTACTTTTCTCTGCGGCCGCTGTTGCGGGGAGGAGAACCCCCCGGGCACGGGGTGATCTGCCAGGGCCAACGAGCAATTGTGGGCTGGCTTGAAGGGGGCGGTGCGTGCTTGGGGCTCCTGCTGATGATTGAAGGAAGACGGGGGTTCGGTGAACTTGACCCCTTGGCCTTTGGTCACGCCGTCGTGCTCGCCTCCTTTGCCTTGATGCAGGAGAAGGCGGTCAAAGAGGCGCTGGCTCGAAAGGACGCTGAGCTCGTGGAGGCAGTGTTGACCCAGCAAGGTCCTCCCAACGGTTCAGCGTTGGCTGGCCTGGCTCAAAGGCTGGGTCAGTTTTCGACGGTCGGGGTAGTGTATATGGGGGCGCCCGGAGAGACGGATCTGGTTCAGGCATCGGCCCGGTTCGAGCACCTTCTGCGCGTTAGGGGATGGAGATGGGTGGCTTCCCTGCGGGGCCGTAAGGGACTCTACCTAGCTGCGTCGAGGGACGATGCAACACTGGCAGAGCAGGCATTGGCGCGCATGTTGGGAATGCTGGCTGGCGTGAAGGTGGGCGTGAGCCGGCTTCGGTCGAGCCTCATGGAGCTTTCCAGTGCCTTCCGTGAGGCTCAGGTGGCCCTGCAGGCGGCGGAGAGGCTCGACAGGGAGGCACCCGTCTTCTACGGAAAGTTGGGTGCAGAACGGCTCTTGGCGGAGGCGGCCAGCTCGCCCGCACTCAGGGAGATGGTGACCGCCAGCCTCGGGCCTCTGCTAGCTCCCACCGATGCCAATCGCGAACTCCTCAGGACATTGCGGGTGTTCTTGGACAGTGGTGGCAATAAGGAGAAGGCGGCCCGCGAGCTTTTTGTTCATCGAACTACACTGCTTTACAGATTGAGGAAGATAAGCAAACTGCTGGGCAAGGACATTGAAGAGCCGTCGACGCGGTTGGACCTGCAGATCGCAGTTCGGGCGCTAGACCTGATGGAAAAGCTGGGGGAGGGTGGCTGGTTGTGAGCTTGCTGCTGCTAAGAGGGGGTCTGGTGCTCCGACGGCGGGATGGCAAGTGGCTGGCGGAGAGGGAAGACGTGCTTATTGACGGCACGGTCATCGCGGCCGTGGTGCCCCCGGACCATGTACCAGCTTCGGTGGACTGTCAGATCATTGACATGACGCGGCGCCTTCTCGTACCGGGGCTGGTGAACGCCCACACCCACTCGTACGCGTCGTTCCAGAGGGGCCTGTTCGAGAGGCTTCCCCTGGAGCTTTGGGTGCCTCTGACCGTAGCCGCCAGACCGGGCGATGCGAGGGTGGCCTACCTGGCCGCTGCGCTAACGGCCATCGATGCCCTCCGCCACGGAACAACTGCCCTGATGGACCACCTTCCTGCGTCCAAGCTGGAGGAGCTCGAGGCAGCCGTCGAGGCCTATAGGGCCGCAGGGGTCCGGGCGGTTATCGCCCCCGCTGTGTTCGATCGTCCGTACCTTTCCACCGTGGATCCCGATGCTCCGGGGGATCTGGTGGATGCGGCTGCAACGGTGGAGGCCGAGCGAATCACCGAGCAGTTTCTCAAGCGGCATGCTGACGGCGCCCTAGTGTCGGCCGGTGTGGGGCCATCGGCTCCCCAAAGGTGTTCGCAGGAGCTTCTGGTACGTCTATCGAGGTTGGCCGATGAGGCGGGAGCTCCGCTGCATACGCACCTTCTTGAGACACTGGTGCAGCGCCGCGTCCTTGACGCCGTGAGCGGAGGAGACCTTGTTGCCTATCTGAGCCGCACCGGCCTTATTGGCGAGAGGACCTCTTTTGCCCACTGCGTGTGGCTCACGCCGGCAGAGGCCGGTGCCCTGGCGGGAAGGGGCCCGGCGGCGGTGCACAATCCCTTCAGCAACCTGTATCTGGGAAGTGGTATAGCCCCTGTCCCAGAGTTCGTGGCCCAGGGTCTGCCCGTGGCCGTTGGGACCGACGGGGCCAACTGCGGTGGTTCCCAGAGCATGCTGGCATCGATCAAGTTGGCGAGCATACTGCACCGGCGGGATCCCGAGTACTCCCGTTGGCTGGATGCCGGCTTCTGGTTCGATGCGGCGACCCACGTGGCCGCGCGGTGCTTGTGCATCTCCGGGTACGGCCTGGAAGCCGGATGCCCTGCCGACCTGGTGGCCGTGGATCTCGGTCGGGCGCCGTGGGGCCCTCTGAACGATCCCCTCGGTCAGCTGGTGTACCAGGAGTGGGGTTCTAACGTGGATAAGGTCTTCGTGGCTGGCCGGCTGGTGGCCGACGGAGGGAGAGTGTTGGGCTTGGACGAGGGCAAAGTAGTGGATGAGGCCTGTCAGCTGGCGGAGGCCCTTGCTCCCTCATTGAGAGCCCGCTTGGCAGAGGCTGAGGCCCAGCTCCCAGCTGTCGACGTCCTCTATCGAAAGATTCATGGCCTAACTCCTCTCCCTTGATCTCCTTTGAATGGTACAATGAAGCCATGCGTCCCCCGTCGGACGGTCGGGGGAGAGGAGCCAAGGTGCTTCGAGAAGGGCCGAATAGCGAACCCACAGAAGGCGAAGGAGGCGAGGCGGTGTATCCTGCGGAGCCGTCCCCCGAAGAAGGTGTGACCGCAGACATGGCTGTCGGTGAGGGGGCGGAGCTCGGCGATGCCGTGCGCAGCTACCTCCGAAGCATAGGTAAGGTACCCCTTCTTACAGCCGAGGAGGAAGTCGAGCTGGCCAAGCGTATCGAAAAGGGCGATCGCAAGGCGCTCGAGCGCATGGTGCTGGCCAACCTACGGCTGGTTGTCAGCGAGGCTCGGCGCTATACGGGAAAGGGGCTCGACCTGCTCGACCTGATACAGGAGGGCAACATAGGCCTCATAAGGGCTGCCATGAAGTTCGACTGGAGAAAGGGCCACCGCTTCTCCACGTATGCTACGTGGTGGATCCGCCAGGCCATTCGCCGGGCTCTGTCCGAGTACAGCAGGACTATCCGCTTGCCTGCCCATATCACCGAGGCTCTACATAAACTTCAGGTGGCGAAACAGAGGCTTCAGCAGCAGCTGAACCGCCTGCCCACGGTGGATGAGCTAGCCTCCGAGACGGGCCTGGAGCCGAGCTTTGTCGAAGAAGTGCTGAGGACCGCGCAACAGCCGATCTCCCTGGAGACCAGGGTGGGTGAGGAGGGGGAGACCGAGCTCGGCGAGCTGCTCCCTATGGAAGAGGCCGAAATTATGGCCGAGCTTGCGGGTGAGGAGGCTCGGGCCGTTATAAAGCGCGTAGTGCGGGACGTGTTGACGGACCGAGAGCGCAGGGTTATAGTGATGCGCTTTGGCCTGGAGAACGGCCAGCCGAAGACCCTGGACGAAATCGCTCGTGCCCTCGGGATCAGCCGCGAGCGTGTGCGGCAGATAGAGGGCCAGGCCCTGCGGAAGCTCCGGCTGGCCCCGGACCTTAAGGACTACCTTCTGGAATAGCCCGTCCTCACGGCGATAGGCCGCTTCGAGGCCAGCTGTTTTGGCTTGACAAAGAAGTTGGATAGCTGTAGGCTGTATACAGTATTCTAGGGGCGGCCATGGAAGAATCGCTTTCGACCTTCGAACGTCTCCCTGAGCAGGTACGCCTTCAAGACCAGGTTTACCAGGTTATCAAGCAGGCCATCCTAGACCTCAGGCTGGAGCCGGGGCAACCCATCAGCGAGGGTGAGCTGGTGAGGCAGTTGAAGGTCAGCAGGACCCCGGTCCGCGATGCCCTGCTGAGGTTGGAGAGGGAGGGGCTAGTTGTGATCCGTCCGTTCCGAGGGACCTACGTGGCGGACATATCTTTGGAAGACGCAGCCGAGATCTTTCAGCTGAGGGAGCTGGTCGAGGCAGCGGCCGCTGCGGCTGCTGCCCGGAGCATGCACGCCTCGGACGTAGCCTGGGGCGAATCGTTGCTCAAGCAGATGGAGGAAGCCCGCGATGCGGACGATGACCGGCGGTTCCTCGGATTGGCGGAAGAGTTCCACAATCTGATCGTGCACCAGCTCAGGAACCGCCGTATCATGGCAGTGATGGATAACCTCTACGACCATCAACGCCGCATCCGCAAGAGGATCATGCAGTCCCCAGGTATCATGCCCGAGGCCCTCTCCGACTATAGAGAGATCCTGGAGGCAGTGAAAGCCGGCGATGAACAGCGAGCTTCCGAGGCCATGCGGCGGCACCTGATCCATGTGTGGCGAAGGCTCACGGGGCACCAAGATTACCACTCCTACCTCCGGGAGGGCGAGGATGAAGGTTAAGGCGGTATCGGTTCAGGTCAGTGCTTCCGACGATGAGACCAAACAGGAGCGGATGGATAGGGTAGACCGCATCCTATCGGGAGTACTGCAGGCAGACATCGTTGTGCTGCCCGAAATCTGGGCAACCGGTTACTTCAACTTCGATCGGTACCACCAGGAAAGCGAAGAGCTCTATGGGCCCACGGTTGCCCTGGCGGCCGCGCACGCGCGGCGCCTGGGAGCCTACGTGCTGGCCGGCAGTTTCGTCGAGAAGGCCGAGAGCGGCTACTACAACACTAGCGTGCTGTTGGATCCCCGTGGCGAAGTGGTGGATGTTTACCGAAAGATCCACCTCTTTGGCTACAATTCCGATGAACCCAAAGTGCTAAGGCGCGGTAGCAAAGTGGTGGTGGCCAGTACTGAGGCGGGAAACCTTGGCATCGCCACCTGCTACGACCTCCGCTTCCCGGAGCTCTTTCGCATCATGGTAGACCGGGGCGCCGAGATATTCCTGGTCGCATCGGCTTGGCCCTATCCCCGCGTAGAACACTGGATCGAGCTGAACCGGGTTAGAGCTTTCGAGAACCAGTGTTACTTGGTCTCCGCCAACTGCGTAGGTGTGTCCAGGGGCAAGCAGTATGCAGGCCACTCGTACATAGTGGACCCGTGGGGGGTTATCCTGGCGGGCAGTGGTGACTATGAGGCGGTCATATCTGCTGAGCTGGACCTGGATTACCTCCACCAGGTCCGCCGTACCTTCCCTGTCCTGCAGGACCGTGCCTTCAAATCAGCTGATGTATGGGGGGAGTAGGCCGTGCTGTTTCAAGTGGTCCCCGAGGGTGCCCAGCTCGAGTTCATAGTCCGGAAAATGGTCAACGCCGGGTACACCGGTCGCGACCAGGAGTCCGTGAGGCGCCATATAGAGGAGCTTAAGGAGCATGGAGTCCAAGCACCGCCCCGGGTGCCCATGTTCTACCCTGTCACCTCGGATCGGCTTGTGGTGGCAGATGCCATAGAAGTGGTGGGAGACGAGACCTCGGGAGAGGCAGAGTTCGTGCTGCTCTACCAGAAGGGTGACTGGTACGTAGGCGTGGGCAGCGATCACACCGATCGGAAGCTAGAGGCTTACAGCGTGCTGTACTCCAAGCAGGTCTGCCCCAACGTCATATCCGCCCAGCTTTGGGCCTATCGAGACGTCATCGATCACTGGGATCAGCTGACGCTACGCAGCTGGGTTTGGAGCCAGGGGCAGCGTACGCTGTACCAAGAGGCCGCCCTTGCCAGCATGCTGCACCCCAACGACCTGATACCTTTGGTGACGGAGGTGGTGGACGGAAGTCTGGAGGGCTTGGTCGTCTTTTCGGGCACAGTGCCCCTGTTGACCCAGGGTTTCGTGTATGGGGACAGATTTGCAGCTGAACTGTTCGATACCCAGAGGGGTGTCTCCCTGTCTGTGGAGTATGCGGTTCAACGGCTAGATTGGTTCAAGGGAATCCTTTAACGGAGGGCATCCATGCCAAAGCCAGAACTGGAGTTTTTCGACCCGTTGGAGACGATGCAGTGGACTCCGATCCCGGGCGTCGAGGGCCTGTCTGAGATTATCCTCAGCAAGGATCCGGACACGGGCGACTACACGAGGCTCTTGAAGTTCGAGCCGGGCACGGACACCTCGCCAATGGGCCTTCAGCGACACGACTTCTGGGAGGAAGTTTGGATCGTAGATGGCTCCATACACGATCTGGGCCTCGACAAGACCTTCAGAAAGGGCATGTATGCCTGCAGGCCTCCGGGTATGCCGCACGGACCTTGGATATCAAAAGAAGGCTGTATCACCTTCGAGGTGAGGTACTACAAGAAGTAGCGTCTACACCTTTTGCCCAGGAGGCTAGAGATGGAGGTGCTAGCTCCGCGGTTCTGGGGAGCTCGGGTGCGCCGGGTGGAGGACCCATCCTTCTTGACCGGAAGGTCGAGCTACGTCGATGACATAAAGCTTCCTCGGATGCTTCATGCGGCCTTCGTGCGCAGTCCGCATGCCCATGCCAGGGTTCTCCGCGTTGACGCTCGGCGTGCGCTGGAATCGGGTGGAGCCGTAGCTGTGTTGCTGCCGGACGAGGCTGCCCAGAAGACGCGGCCAGTGGAAGCCCTTTCCTCCTTTCCTGGCTTTAAGCCATCGGCGTATCCCTGCCTTCAGGGGGAAGAGGTCAGATACGTGGGAGAGCCTGTGGCCATGGTGGTGGCGGACAACAGGTACCTGGCTGAGGATGCCGCGGAGCTGGTAGAGATCGAGTACGAACCCCTCGTCCCGGTGGTGGACCCTCTCCGCGCCCTGACCGAACGGGAGGCGTTGGTCCACAGGGAATGGGGCGATAATGTGGCCCTCCGTCGAGAGATCTCCGTAGGGGACGTGGAATCGGCCTTCCGAGAGGCCGCTGTGGTCATCAGGGGGACCTACAGGACCCAACGTTACACCGGCATTCCCATGGAGTGCAGGGGTGTGATCGCAGACTTCAACCCGGCCACCGGCGAGCTTACAGTGTGGAGTTCCACGCAGATACCCCACCTTATAAGGACCGGCCTCGCCGATGCTCTGAATTACCCCGAGAACAAGATCCGCGTGATCGCGCCTCACGTGGGAGGCGGTTTCGGCATCAAGAGCAACCTCTTCCCCGAGGAGATAGCCGTCAGTCTCATGGCCATGAAGCTGGGCAGGCCCATCAAGTGGATCGAGGACCGCAGGGAGCACATTTTGAGTGCTAGCCATGCCCGGGAGCACATCCATGAGGTCGAGGCGGCCTTCAGTGCCGATGGCCGTTGCTTGGGGCTAAAGGCGAAGGTTGTGGTGGACGTGGGTGCATACTCGGTGTGGCCGTGGACGTCTCCCATGGAGATGGGCATGGCCATGGGCATACTTCCGGGCCCCTACAAGATCCGGAACTATCAGGTTGAAGGCTACACGGTTGCCACAAACAAGTGTCCGTTGGGTCCCTACAGGGGTGTGGCTAGGCCGGCGGCCTGCTTTACCATCGAACGGGTGATGGACGAGGCCGCCCAGGCCCTCGGCCTGGATCCGGTCGAGATCAGGCTGAGGAACTTTGTGCAACCTGGGGAGTTCCCATACACGAGCGTGACGGGCCTGGTATACGACAGCGGGAGCTTTGTCGAGTCCCTCAAGAAAGCGGCCGAAGAGATAGGCTACGAGAGCTTCAGGCGCGAGCAGGAAGAGGCTCGTGCTAGGGGCAAGTACATTGGCATCGGGTTCGCTGCCTATACCGAGCAGACGGCTCACACCACCGTGGAGTTCGTCAAACGCGGTGTGCCAGTGGTGTTCGGTTACGAGACGGCGCAGGTGAGGATGGACCCATCGGGGAAAGTGGTGGTGGCCACAGGGATCCACAGCCACGGGCAGGGGCTTGAGACCAGCCTGGCCCAGGTAGTGGCAGACACCCTTCAGGTCGATCTGTCCGATGTGGTCGTCAAATTCGGTGATACCCTTGTGGCGCCGTACGGCATGGGGACCTTCGCCAGCAGGTCGGCCGTGCTGGCGGGCGGTGCCGCGGTGCTGGCGGCCAGAGATGTGTTGGCAAAGGCCAAGCGCGTGGCGGCGGCCGTGCTCGAGGCGGCCCCGGAGGACGTGGAAGTGTCTGAAGGCAGATTCTTTGTGAAGGGCAGTCCGGACAGGTACCTCACGTGGCGGGACGTGGCCAGGACTGCTTACCACCGGCCTGAGAAGCTCTCCGAAGGCGAGGAGCCTGGCCTCGAGGCAGTCCACTACTACGAGCCCAAGCCGGGGACCGGCACCTTTGCAAACTCCACGCACGTGGCTGTCGTGGAAGTCGACCCTCAGACAGGGCTGATGAGGTTGCTGCGGTACCTTGTCGTCGAGGACTGTGGGAAGATGATAAACCCGATGATCGTCGAGGGCCAAGTGCACGGCGGAGTTACGCAGGGCATCGGCGGCGCGCTTTTTGAAGAGCTGGTCTACGATGACCAGGGCCAACTCCTCAACACCAGCTTCATGGACTATCTTCTGCCGAGTGCCACCGACGTTCCTCCCTTCGAGGTACACCATCTTGAAACGCCTTCGCCCCTCACGGTGGGGGGAATCAAGGGGATGGGAGAAGGCGGAGCTATAGCGCCGGGACCAGCCATTGCCAACGCTGTCTGCGATGCGTTGCGGCCCTTCGGTGTACGGGTGACGCGGTTGCCCCTCACTCCGGAGCGTGTGAGGCGGCTGGTGGAGGGCGAGCAGGACTGATCGGGCGGGAATGGGGTTTGACCTTGCCCGTGGTCTGTGTATAATAGCATTCAGTCGGAGCACAATGTAATCCGCCCAACGGATTGACGTCGCAGAAGTAAATCCGACACCATCTTGGGGTTTGGCTTAGCAGCTTGTCTGCGCCAGAGCGCCGGGCCACCTTGGGGTGGTGTTTTATTGTGGGCTCGAAAGTGCCGAACAGCTCGGCCCAGTGCGGCCCTAGGAAAACGTGGCATTGACGGGAGGGGTGGCATGGGCACCGGACGCACCGTAACCTTGGAGGAGGTGGCATCTGAGGCGACCGAAGCTTCGGGGCTGCCTGTCTCTTGGCGGGATGTGGAACGCCTGCTTGCACACCTGACGGAGGGCGAGCAGGATGTCTGGCAGCTCACGGCCTTGAGTCGTCTTCCCTTTCACGCTGCGGTGGCGACCTTGGCAGCCCTGCGCTCCAAAGGCTGGATCAGTGTGGACGGTAAGGTGAGGATTACTCCAGCAGGCCTCGACGCTCTGGGCGGGATCCAGCCTTTTCCAAAGGTCAGCTGCACTCACTGCCTCGGAACGGGCATACGACTGGATGGCTACGAGGAGCTCGTGAGGCGGTTCGCCGCTGTAGCTGCGCAGAGGCCCACTCCTGTGGAGGAGTTCGACCAGGGCTACCTCACCGTGGAGAGTTCGATCCGGCGGGTGTTGGCCATGGCCCGGCGCGGGGATTTAACGGGCAAGCAGCTTCTGGTGCTAGGCGATGACGACCTGATATCTGTCGCGGCTGCGCTCATGGGGCTACCCAGCCACGTGACCGTGGTCGAGATCGACCGCAGGCTCACCGATTTCATCGACAGTGTGGCCGAGAATTACGGCCTGCCCATCCGTACGGTGGCCTTGGATCTGAGGCTGCCCCTACCTGGCGAGTTTCTGCGGGCCTTCGACACCTTCATAACCGACCCGCCGGACACGGCACCCGGCCAGATACTCTTCCTCAGCCGGGGGATCTCGGCCCTGAAGGGCGCAGGCTCAGCCGGCTACTTCGGCTTCACGTTGATCGAGGCCAACCTGGACACTTGGCGGGATGTTCAGGCGTTCCTGTGTAGGGATGCTGGCTTCGTAATAACCGAGGCTCTCCCCGACTTCAGCCGGTACGAAAACTGGCCGTACCTGCTGGACACCGTAGATCTCTCGGCTATGCCCGAGCTGGCACGGGAGCCGGAGGACACATGGTACAGATCTACCTTCTACCGCATCGAGGCGCTGGCGGACAGCCGCTTCGACGTGGACCCGGGTGTGGCTGAGGTGCCCGATGAGGAGCTGTACCTATCTGCGGCGAGTCTGATCAAGCCTTCAAGAGGTAAATTAGGTTGAGCGGCTGGCGCATCCCTGAAATTTTGTGGGTGACTTCGGGAGCCGGAGAGGGCGATACTCTCCTCAACGCCTTCGATAATGCGCTGCTGGCGGCTGGCATTGGCCACTTGAACCTTATCAAAGTCAGCAGCGTTATCCCCGAGTGTGCCCAGCTCGTAGACGAAAGGCCCGCCATAGCCCCTGGAGCCCTGGTGCCCGCGGTCTTCACCAGTTGCCGGAGCAGTACTCCAGGTCAGCTGATATCCTCCTGCGTTGGCCTGGGCTTCAGCACCAATGGCCACGGGATGATCATGGAACACTCTCAGGCAGGTCCCGTGGAGGAGACGGAGTCCGTTGTCAGGTCCATGGTGGAAGAGGCTTTTCAACGAAGGGGCCTGAAGCTTGAGAGGATCGTGCTTCGTTCCATCGGGCACAGGGTTCAAAGGATAGGTTGCACTGCGGCCGCAGTACTGCTTTGGTGGAGGTGAGCAAGTGAAAAGTATCGGCACGCACCTGATCATTGAACTGTGGGGCTGTAGGGACCTCAATTCGGTGGAGCAGGTGGAGCGGGCATTACGCGACGTAGTGGAAGCCTGTAACGTTACCCTTAGAGAGATCACAGTGGTCCCCTTCACGCCCGTGGGCGTGACCGGAGTTGCCGTTGTATCCGAATCCCACATAATGATTCATACGTGGCCCGAGCTCGGCTACGCCGCAGTGGATGTCTTCACCTGTGGCAGTGCTGCCAATCCCGAGGCTGCTATACCTGTCCTGCGGCAGTATTTCGAGCCGGATCGCATCCAGGTGATGGAGATCAAGAGGGGCCTGGTCCTTGACTGACTTACAGGAGCCAGGGAACTGGTTCGGCGAGCCTGATAGGGCAGGTTACAGGCAGGTCTTCCTTGTAAGGGGAGAGCTGTACCGCGGCCGGTCGCCCTTCCAGGAGATCCGTGTCCTGGAAACCGTGCCCTTCGGGCGTTCCCTTTTGCTCGACAGCGCCGTGCAGACTACCGAAGCCGACGAGTTTATCTACCACGAGATGCTGGTACACGTCCCCTTGCTCCTGCATCCGCGGCCCCTGGACGTGCTGGTGATCGGGGGAGGCGACGGCGGCGCTGTCAGGCGGGTGCTGGAACACGGTGTCCGCCGCGTTGTCCAGGTGGAGATAGACGAGGAAGTGGTCGAAGTCAGCCGGCTCTTCTTGCCTTCGGTAGCCAACGGGGCCTATGAAGACCCTAGGGTAAGCTTGGTTATCGCCGATGGGGTCCACTACGCCACGACCTCTCCCGACGAACAGTTCGACGCCGTGCTTGTCGATTCGACGGATCCCGTGGGCCCGGCCAAGGCCCTCTTTAGCACCGGGTTCTTCAGACAGGTGCGCAGGGTGCTGAGGCCTGGCGGCGTCTTCGTGACACAGGCCGGATCGCCGTTGCTGATGGCGGAAGAGTTCCGGGATGCCTACGCCGCTCTCAGCGAAGCCTTTGGATGGTGCGCACCATATCTTGCCAGCGTGCCTTCTTACCCGGGGGTGCTCTGGAGCTTCCTCTTCACCAGCCGAGAGCCCTTTCAGTGGCCCGACCATGAGGCCGTTGTCAAGCGGTGGCACGAGCGGGCGCTCTCCGGATGGTACTGTACCCCGTCCATCGTTTTGGCAGCCTTCGCACTGCCCAGGTTTCTAGAGGATGAGCTTACCTCATCTTCTTCAACCCACCGTCCCATTCTTGGCTAGCCGTCTAGAAGGCACGCCAAGGGTGCTTTTGGTGGGCGTGCCTCTTGATATGACGGAAAGCTTTCGGTCGGGAACTGCGGAGGGTCCATGCTCCATCAGGCAAGCCTCCGATGTGTTGGAGAGCTACAGCCCTGATCTGGATCTGGATCTGGCCGATGTGGGCCTTCGGGACCTGGGGGACCTTGATCTCAGGGGGCTCGAGCTGGACGAGGCCCTCGAGGCTACGGCCGCCATGGCACGGGCGCTTCCTGCCACTGCCCTGCCCATCTTCTTGGGTGGCGAGCATACGATCTCGTTGCCGTTGGTGACCGCCCTGGCGCAACGGCACCGTGGACTCAGGGTCCTACAGGTGGATGCCCATGCCGACCTAATTTCGGAGTTCCGCGGCGTGAGGGTTGGACATGCTACGGTGTTTAGAAGGGTCGCAGAGCTCTTGGGGCCCAGCTCCTTGGTCCAGGTGGGCGTGCGCTCGGGCACCAAAGAGGAATTTCTGTTCGCAAGCCAGCTTCTCCATGCTTCTCGTAGGCTTGAGCTTCCCGGCCCGGTGAGGGATATCCTTGGTTCGGGTCCTGTATACCTCAGCGTGGACATCGACGTGCTGGATCCATCGGCAGCCCCGGGGACCGGTTGCCACGAGCCAGGGGGGCCAAGTTTCGCCGAGCTTATGGCGTTCCTGTACTCGCTGCGGGGCCTGCACGTCGTGGCCGTCGATTTGGTAGAGGTTGCGCCGCGATACGATCCATCCGCGGCTACTTCCGTGGCCGCGGCGAAGATAGTGCGGGAGCTGGCACTCCTCTTTGGTGCAGCAGATCGGAGGTGATGGCCCTGGGCAAGGTGATCACTATCGCTCACCGCGGTGCCTCGGGATATCTGCCCGAGAACACCCTGGCAGCCTTTCGACTTGCAGTGGAGCAGGGCGCTGATGCCGTGGAGCTCGATGTGCACCTGAGCGCCGACGGCTACCTGGTCGTAATGCACGATCCAACTGTCGACAGGACAACAGACGGCCACGGCTACGTCAGGGACATGACGTTGGCCGAGATAAGGCGGCTGAGATCCCGTGGCGAGCCTGTCCCGCTCCTCGAGGAGGTCCTCGAGGCCCTGCCCAGGAACGTTCTGGTGGCTATCGAGGTGAAGAATGGTCCGATCTACTACCATGGCATTGAGGATGCCGTGGTCTCCGTGCTGTTACGGTACCAACGCGTCGAAAGCTCCCTCGTGATCTCCTTTGATCACCAGGTAGTCAGACAGGTGAGAAACCTGGCGCCTGAGGTCCGGACGGGCGTCCTCTTCGTGTGCAGCCCGGTGCGGCCGGCCTATCTCGCGAGGGCGGCAGCTGCCCAAGCAGTGCTGCCGCACTGGGCCTACGTCACGTCGGGGCTGGTTAGCAGTGCTCACAGGGCAGGCCTGCCTGTCTACGCTTGGGTGGCCGATGAGGAGCAGGTGGTGCGGCGGCTGCTTGCCCTGCGCGTCGACGGTATCGCGAGCAACTATCCTGACCGTTTGGTCGGGATAGTCGGGCAGAGTTAGGCCTCCGGCTACTTCGGTGGACCGACCTGAACGGGCCATAGATCCGCCGCGCCGTCCTCCGGGTAAGCACGGATCTGCCAGGTAGGCCGGGGCAAAGGCAGCTGTGTACGAGGAGCCCCTCGCGCGACAGCCCGCCCTGTGCCAGCGCAGTGATCGTGCCTCGTCAAACCGCTTTGGCGTCGAAGCTGCCTATGCGCTCCGGGCCCTTCTGGCCACGCTCCCTTCCAATGCTGTAAAATCTCGTGTTCTGAACCCGAAAGCAGGGTGGGGTTGGGACCTGTTATTTAAGCCGAATGGGGAGGCATGAGGGTGGAGGGCGAGATCTCAGGTGTACCCCGTTGGTATAAAAGCCCGGCAGTGACCGTCGTTGTCGATGCGCTCAGGTTTGTCGTCAGGCCAGCCACCCTGTTGGTGCTGACAGTGCTGTTGGTCCTGGCGTTTGTTGTGTTTCCCCTTGCCTTTATGGAGATCTACAGGGACAGGCCCATACCCGGCGTGAGGGTGCTCGGTGAACCCGTTGGGGGTGCGGAAGCGGCGTCGGCCAAATTGGCGATAGAAAGGGTGGCCATGAGGTATCAGTCTGCCCCGCTGGTTTTGGAAGCGGGGGGCCAACGATGGCAGGTGTCACTCTCGGAGATAGGCATCCGCATCGACACGGAGGCCACCCTTTCGGAGATAGTAGCACTGGGCAAGGGCGAGTTTCCTGCCAAGGCAGGTCTGCTGGCGGTAGGGACTTGGCTGTGGGGCCTCGAACATCCTGCGGTACTCCGCGTCGATGATACAAGGCTCCACTCTTTCCTCGAAACCGTAGCGGCCCGAATCAGGGTGCCTGCCCGGGACGCCGGTCTGGCGGTCAAGGGAGGTAGAGTAGCAAGGCTAGTCGATCAACCGGGGGTTCACCTGGACCTGGAGGGAGCGAAGCGAGCTATCCTCTCGGCGGTGGCCAGGGGTAGAAGCGGCGAAGTTTCGCTGCCTTTGACCATGGAGCCGCCTCGCCTCGACTGGCACACTGTCGCGCCGTACGAGGAGAAGTTGGCGGCGGCCTTGGAGGGCACGGTGCTTCTCACGGCCGGCAGTTACGGCCAGATGCTCGTGGGCGAGCAACTGTGGCGGCTAGTCAGGGGCACGGCCTATGATCCTTCGGCTCCCGATGGCATTGGTCTCGAGCTGGATCGCGAGGCCGCCTCCTCACTTGTGGCCTCCCTACAGCTCAGGGTCGGTACTCCGGCGCGGGATGCCTCCATATCGGTGTCGCACGACGGGCAGGCGACCGTCGAGCCAGAGCGCGTAGGCCTGGGGGTCACGGCCGAGGGCCTTGCCAGGGCCCTCTCCGATGCCCTTCTCAGGGATGTTCCAGTGGCGAAGGTGCCCATCGAGCCGGTTGCGTACCCCGTGGTAAAGGCGGAGGACCTCGCTGCGGCGGCGGCCGAGGCTGAGGCGATCCTCTCGCGAGGCGTCACTCTCTTTTACGGCGACCAGAGCTGGGATCTGGGACGAAGGGATCTGGCAAAGGCCCTTGTCTTCTCAGGTGCTGGGCGCGGCACCCACCCTAAGGTGGATCGCGACCGGCTCTCTGAAGTAATTGCAGGGATACCGTTCGGGATCGAGGAGCCAGGCCGGATCGAGAAGGTGGCTTGGTGGGGAGGACCCGTGGTTACGGGCAGGGCAGTGGATGCCCAGGCAACGGCCCAGGCTGTCGTGCAGGCCCTTTCCGAAGGTAGGCACTTTGTGGAGTTAAGGTTCCGACCTTCACTCCCGGACCTACCAAAAGCCCAGGTGCCCGCGGAAAAACCCGGCAAGTGGATCGACATAAACCTGAGTGCCCAGACTTTGGTGGCCTACGAGGGTGATGTGCCTGTTTACTACACGTTGGTGAGCACCGGACGGCCAGGACATGCTACACCTACCGGGACCTTTAGGGTCTACATAAAGCTAGTGAAGGACAACATGAGCAACGGTACCTTCGGCGTCTCACCTGATGATCCTGACTACTACAACTTGAAGGACGTTCCCTACGTCATGTACTTCCTGAGCGGTGGCTATGCCATTCACGGCACCTACTGGCACAACAACTTTGGGCACGTGATGAGCCATGGATGCGTAAATGCTCCAACGCCGGCTGCGCGGTGGCTGTTTGGGTGGGCTGAGCTGGGCACCCCCGTGGTCATCCACTACTGAGGGGGTCCTGCCATGGCGGAGATGATTCGTGAGCTAGATCACGTGAGCATCGCTGTGAGGAGCATAGCGGCCGCTCTGAGCCTGTACAGGGATGTGCTGGGCGGCAGACCGATCGAAGAGGGCAGCTCCCCTGAGAAGGGTTTCAGATACCTCATGCTGGAGTATCCAGGTGGAGGCAAGATCGAACTCATCGAGCCCGTGGGCGAAAACAGTTTCCTCCACAGGTTCCTTCAGGCCAGGGGCGAGGGCCTTCACCACATCACCTTCAAGGTGCACAGCATAGACGATGCCGTAGAGGCCCTCTCGCACGCTGGTTACGCCACCATACTTCACGACTTCAGCGACGCCAGTTGGAAGGAAGCCTTTCTACATCCGAGGGACACCCACGGCGTCCTCATCCAGTTTGCCGAGACCCCATCGTGATACTGTCCAGTAAGGCTGTAAACTGGACTCGGAGGTGTTGGGAAATGGCGGAGTTCCCTCTCCTGGAAACTGTATCCCTTCAGGACAGAGACCTGCTGAGCAGGCTGAGCAGTTACTTTTCGACCCTTGAGACCAGGCTCCGCGAAGGTCAGGGTTGGCTGATACTGAACGCCGACCGGGGCAGGACCCACCGCATAGTCAACTACATGTTGGCCAACTTGGCTCAGCACGCCCTACAGGTGGTCTACTACCACATGCCGTGGAGAGACCTGGCTATCACAGCCTACGTGAGCGAGGTAGAGCTTCCCCAGCAACAGGAGGTTGCGGGCGACGACCGCCGACGGCATGAGCTTGCCATTGCCACCAGGGTGTCCCGTAACACCCTCTTCATGGTAAAGGGTGCTGAACTTCTCATCCTCTCAGGGGTCGAGCCTCGCCACCAACACGAACTGCAGTACCTGCTGGAGACCCTCGACGCCAGGATCCAGAGAAGGCTAACAACCATCCTTATCACCCCGCTCAGGCTCGAGGAGATGGCCGAGACCATTACCAGGCTCACCTCCGCCCAGACCTGGAACGACCTCTTCGCGAAGCTTTACAGGACCAGCCTGATCGCTCTCTGAGCTTCTGGAACATGGTTCTATAGTGCGGAACGAACGTCTTGACGCTTGCGTAGCCGGTTCCTACACTGGGAGCGAAGGGGACAGCAGAGTGCAGACATCGTGGTTAGATCTAGGCCTTGTTGAGTACAGGTCGGCCCTTGCTCTGCAGGAGCGCCTGCTGGCGTCCCGCATTTCTGGACAGGTCGGCTCAGTGGTAGTGGTCCAGCGGAATTATCCTGTCATCACCCTGGGAAGGCAGGCCTCGCCTGACAACGTCCTTGTGGACATGGATGAACTGCGGAAGCTGGGCATCGACTTGGTGCGTGCGGGCCGGGGCGGAGATGTCACCTACCATGACGCGGGCCAACTGGTAGTGTCGCCGTTGTTCCACCTCCGAGAGATAGGCATGGATGCCCACCGGTACATGAACTCTGTGGAGGAAGCGATCATTGCTCTTCTGGCTACCTATGGAGTACGCGGTGTCCGTAGGCCCGGCTACCCTGGGGTATGGGTTGGGGACAGGAAGATAGCCTCCGTGGGATTTGCCCTTCGCCGCTGGATAACCTTCCACGGCTTTGCAGTGAACGTGTCATCCGACCTTCGGGGGTTCCAGCTGATCCGCCCCTGTGGGCTGGAAGGAACCCCCATGACCTCCCTGGAGCTCGAGCTGGGCCACCCCGTGGCCTTTGAGGACGTCAAAGCCAGGTTGCGGTCTGTGCTTGGCGATCTCTTCTCCCTGGACTGGGTTGACCTGCCCTTGGACCACATTTTGAAGCAGGAGGCCGAAGTTGGCGCAGATTGAGGTAAAGGTGGAGGAACTGGCCGACGGCTCGAAACAGCTCAAGATCAATGAGTGGGTTAAGGCCGAAGGCGATCTGGTTGAAGAGGGCGAGGACCTGGCCGAGGCCAGCACCGAGAAGATGAGCTTGTACATAGCCGCTCCGACAAGCGGACGGCTCGTTAAGATACTGGTTCCGGCCGGGGCTACCGTGCCGGTGGGACAACCTGTAGCGATCATTGAGACGTGAAGGTAATGGCCCGGGGCTTGAACGGCAGGGTCGCGCTCATCACGGGTGGGACGAAGGGTGTCGGTCTGGCTATAGCCGTGGCCCTTGCCCAGGCTGGAGCCAGGGTGTCGGTAACGTATGGCCACGACGAGGAAGCTGCCAGGAGAGCCCTGGAGAGGCTAGAGGCTTTAGGTGCCGAGGCGCTGGTGGTGAGGGCACTGGTCTACGACCCTGCCGACATGTCGAAGGCAGTATCAAGAACCTTGGAGAGGTTCGGAGGTCTTGACATCTTGGTAAACAATGCTGGGACCTTCTCCCTCTGTCCCTTCGACAGGCTTACCATGGAAGAATGGGACCGGACCTTCCAGGTGGACGTCAAGGGCGTGTTCGTGAGCACCCAGGTGGCGCTGCCGTATCTCCGGAGGTCGCGCGGGGGCCGGATAATCAACGTCGCTTCGGTAGCCGGCCTGGCGGGGGCCGTGGGCATGGCGCATTACTCGGCCGCAAAGGCCGCTGTGATAGGGCTGACAAGGGCTCTGGCCAGGGAACTGGCCCCCTACGGTGTCACGGTGAACGCTGTGGCTCCGGGGATAGTGGAGACCGATGCGGCGGCCCGGGTCTTCCCGGAGGAGGTGCTGGAGAACTACCGGAGGCGCATGGTTCCGCTCGGAAGGCTCGCAACCCCTGAGGATGTGGCAGGTGCCGTTGTATACCTGGCCTCGGATGCGGCAGGCTACGTCACCGGCCAGGTCCTGGCCGTTGACGGTGGCTTCACTATGCACTGAGTGTTAAGCCCAGCTATACTATGTGTAGTCCAGCGGGAGGTTGAGCACTGGCAGGGCGTTGGGTTGGGATCCTGGGGGGCATGGGCCCCGAGGCCACGGTGGACATGTTCCAAAAGATAGTGCGCAACACCCCGGCGTCCAGGGACCAGGAGCATCTTCACATAATTGTGGACTGCGATCCATCGGTGCCCGACCGGACGGCGGCCATCGTGGGGGATGGCCCGTCTCCGCTCCCTCAGCTTGTGGCCATGGCCAGGAGGCTGCGAGCAGCGGGGGCCGACGTCCTTGTGATCGCCTGCAACACTGCGCACTACTACTATGAGGCCTTGGTGGAGTCGGTGGGCGGTACGGTGGTCCATATGCCCAGGGAGGCAGCGAGAGCCCTCAGGCAGTTGGCGCCCGGAGCCGAGCGCGCGGGCATCCTGGCTACGACGGGCACCGTCCTTTCACGGGTATACCATGGGGCCTTAGCAGAGTTCGGCTTCGATGCCTTGGTTCCCTCGGAGTCCTCTCAGGAACGGCTCATGGAGGCCATCTACGGGCCTCAGGGCATCAAGGCCGGCAACGTCGGGCAGTTCCCGCGGGCGATAATCTTGGAAGTGGCGCTGCAGTTGATAGACCGGGGAGCCCAAGGACTCGTTCTCGGCTGTACGGAGATACCCCTGGTGGTGGCACCGCGGGACTTCCCGGTGCCGACGGTGGATGCTACCGAAGCCGCGGCCAGGGCTGTAGTTGAGGAAGCACTCAGCATTCCGCTCAGGGAGGGATAGCTGTGGTTACCTTTGACATCGCTGTTGCCCGCAATTTGGATGATGTGCTCAGCCTTCGGGCAGAGCTGGGCGAACGGGCTGCCCCTATCGCTGGGGGCACCAATCTTGTTGTGGATCTTCGCGCGGAAAAACGCAAGCCCGATGTGGTGGTAGACATCAGCCACTTGAGGGACATCGGGGCGATCGATGAGATCGACGGGCGGCTTCGACTAGGTGCCAATGTCACCCTGTCGCAGGCCATGCAAGATCCACGCATTGCATCTCGGTACTCAGTGCTTGTGGAATGCTGCAAGGACTTTGCCAACCCGCTGATCCGCAACAGGGCGACCTTTGGCGGCAACGTGGTGGATGCCTCGCCCGCGGCCGATACCCCACCGCCCCTGCTGGCCCTCGGCGCTTCGGTGCACCTGGTCAGCCGGAGCGGAACGCGGGAGGTCCCTCTCGACAAATTCTTCCTGGGTTACCGCCACACCGAGCTTCGGCCCGAGGAGATGCTGGCCTACATAGATCTCCCGCCTCAGCCGGAGGGTACACGCGGGGCCTGGTACAAGCTGGGCTTGAGGAAGGCCGATGCCATCGCCATCGTCAGTGTCGCGGTAGTTATGACCCTCGATGGGGACCGCTGTTCGTCGGCGCGGATAGCCCTGGGAGCGGTAGCTCCTATACCTATGAGAGCCTACAGGGCCGAGGCTGTCCTTGCAGGCGAGAGGGTGACCGAGGCCCTCATAGAGGAAGTTGGCAACACAGTGATGGAGGAAGTGAGCCCCATAGATGACATTCGGGGTACGGCCGAATACCGCCGCTGGATGAGCAAGACCTTGGTCCAGCGGTGCATAAGGCGAATCCTGTCAGGTTCTTGAGGAGGAAGGCATGAAGACCTTTGTTCTGACCCTCACGGTCAACGGCGAACAGGTGAGCGCGCAGGTGCCCACCCACTACACCTTGCTTAGGGCATTGAGGGAGGTGTTCGATTACACCGATGTGAAGGACGGCTGCAGCAAGGGGGATTGTGGCGCTTGCACTGTCATCCTCGATGGAAAGGCCGTCAATAGCTGTATGGTCCTTGCCTTCCAAGCCCAGGGTGCCGAGGTCATTACGGTACGGGGGCTCGGCACGCCTGAGAACTTGCATCCGATCCAACGGGCCATGGTGGAGATGGGAGGCGTGCAGTGCGGCTACTGTACCCCGGGCATGGTCCTCTCTGCCAAGGCGCTCCTGGATGCCAATCCGCACCCTACGCGGGACGAGATCCGTGTAGCCATCTCTGGCAACCTCTGTCGCTGCACGGGCTACAAGAAGATCGTCGATGCGATAGAGGCTGTAGCTGCGGGACGCTACAGCTAGCTCGCACAGCAAAATCTTGTATCTAGGCCCCATCTGGAGGCATCGCTATGGCTGCTGAAAGCCCTAGGAGCCAGACCACAAAGGTGTTGGGCAAGCCCATACCCAGGTACGACGCCTACGACAAAGCCTGCGGACGCACCAGGTATGCGGGCGACGTCCCCATGACAGGTTGGTTGCACCTGGCCGTCCTACGCAGCCCCCATGCCTCGGCCCGGATCAGGGCTTTGGACGTATCGGAGGCCAGGCGTATCCCCGGGGTTGTCGACGTTATCACCGCTGCCGATGTGCCCAATCCCAGGCTGCCAGCTGAGCTTCCTGGGCAGTTGGGCAAGGCGAGGGCCGCCGAGGCCGATGCTTCTGTGCTTGCCGTGGACCGCGTTCGTTACGTGGGGGAGCCTGTGGTGCTGGTGGTGGCCACGTCGTCCGAAGTGGCTCGACAGGCCCTGAACCACATCCGGGTCGAATACGAGCTGCTGCCCAAGGTATGCGATCCCTTCGAGGCTCTGGAACCTACCGCTCCCAAGGTGGCCGGCGATTCCAACGTGATCGCGCGCTTTCGAATGGTCAAGGGAGACGCGGACGCCGCCCTCGCCCAGGCCGATATCGTGGTCGAAGGGACCTACAGGACCCAGTTCGTGGACCACGCCTATATGGAGCCTGAGAGTGGCATGGCCTGGATCGACGAAGATGGCGTGGTAAACATCCGCACCTCCACACAGGTGATAGAGCACTACAGGTCCCTGGCGAAGATGCTGGGATTGCCCCAGAGCAAGGTCCGGATCCGGGGCACCATGGTCGGAGGAGGCTTCGGAGGGCGCGAGGACATGACCGTCGAACCCTTCTTGGCCCTCGCTGCCTGGAGAACCGGCAGGCCCGTTCGGATCGATATCCCAAGGGAGGAGTCGTTTCTAACCCACACGAAGCGCCATCCCTTTACCTTCCGTTATCGGACTGGGCTTCGCAGGGACGGCACGATCCTCGGGATGAAGGTTGAGATCGTTTCCGATGCTGGCGCCTACATCTACCTCAGCCCCTATGTGCTGATCTATGCCCTGGTGCCGTGTACAGGGCCCTACAGGGTTCCGAACCTGTATGCCGACGCCAGGTCTGTGCTAACCAACAACCCGCCAACGAGCGCCATGAGGGGTTTCGGTGGTCTCCAGGCCTGCTTTGCCTACGAGCGACACATGGATGACCTTGCCCAGGCGCTGGGAATGGACCCCAGGGAGTTCAGGAAGAAGAACTTCATCCATAGAGGGGACGCCTTGGGCAACGGGCAGGTTGTACAGAACGACCCCCTTCTAGAGGAGCTGATGGACCGAGCCTGGTCGCTGCTGGGGGAGGCTGCTCCGCCCAGTGGGCCTAACAGGGCTGTGGGCCGAGCCGTGGCCGTGGCCATGGTGAGCTACGGACGGCTGCTTTGGACCCACGATACGTCCAGCGCATACGTCAGCCTGGAGCTCGATGGCAGCGTGGTGGTGCGGTCCGGAGTGCCCGACATAGGCGGTGGCCAGAGCGCCTCCCTGGTGCAGATAACCTCTGAGGTGCTCGGCGTTCCCCCGGAGCGGGTGACCGTATATATAAGCGACTCGGCCCTGACACCCTTGGCAGGCACCACCACGGCCACGCGCCAACTGTATATGTCGGGCAACGCCGTGCTGGGGGCAGCCAAAGAGGTGCGGGCCAACGTGCTCGTCAAGGCGGCAGATATGCTCGAAGCCGATCCGGAGGATCTGGACATCGAGGGCGGAGAGGTGTTCGTTGTCTCATCCCCCGAGGTGCGGGTTCCGCTGGCGGCGGTAGCTGCCGCTATGGCGAGGGAGGGCATGCCTCGGAGCTCTCTCTTTACCTTTAAGGCGCCCTTTGGGGAGCTTCCCGATCCTGAGACCTTTCAGGGCCAGGCCTTCGCGGACTTTACCTACGGGGCCCAGGCTGCCGATGTAGAGGTGGATCTCGAGACGGGCGAGGTTACGGTCAGGAAGGTTGCCGCCTGCTACGATGCAGGCCGATGCGTCAATCGGGCCAGCGTGGAGGGTCAGGTTGAGGGTGGAGCGGCCATGGGGATGGGGATGGCCCTCATGGAGGACTACACAGTGCGGGATTGTCAGCCCTTGGCCCGATCCTTCTCAGAATATATCCTTCCGACGGCCGTGGACGTACCTGAGATCGCGATCGATATCGTGGAGTCGGGTCAGGGCGTAGGACCCTTCGGAGCCAAAGGCATGGGCGAGCCGTCCATGGTGCCCATTGTGCCGGCCGTGGTCGCTGCGGTTAGCGGCGCCATAGGGAAACAGATCCGAGACATGCCCGTCACGCCAGAAAGGGTATGGCGTGCTTTAAGGGAAAGCTAGAGCAGGACGGAGCTCGGATCGGTGTTCGCTCCGGAGACGATAACCCCTATCCGTTCCCCTAGGTCCGGACTGTACAGTCCGCTGACCAGGGCAGCGAGGGCGGTGGCACCGCCCGGTTCGGCCACGAGCCGCGCGACGTGCCAAAGCTGGCGTTGGGCTCGCTGTAATGCAACATCCGGCACCAACAGGCTCTGGACCTTGTAGCGGCTCACTATTTCGAAGGCGATCGTGCCAAGCCTGCGGGCGCCCATGGAGTCCGCCGCTATCCCACCTACGGGCACGTCGACAGGGCCGCCTTCCGCCAAAGCTCTAGCCAAGGTGGGACAGCTCTCAGGCTCCACGCCCACGAGCTTCACCCGACCCTGGTACCAGGCCGCTATGCCAGCTATCAGCCCGCCGCCACCCACCGGAACCAAAAGCGTGTCGAGATTGGGCGCCTGCTCCTCAAGCTCGAGAGCTATCGTCCCCTGTCCGGCCACGATGTCGGCCTGATCGTAGGCATGCACGATAAGGGCACCTGTGTCTGAAGCTCGGGAGAGACTCGCCTCGAAGGCTTCGGCGTAATCTCGGCCCACTATGGTGACCGAAGCCCCATAGCTTCGGATGCGGTCCACCTTCACTGGTGACGCGACCTCTGGCACGAATATTTCGGCCCGGCAGCCCACCGCCTTCGCGGCGTAGGCAGTGGCCAAGCCATGGTTACCGCCAGAGGCGGCGATCACACCCTGAGGTGGGGGCCTGTGGGCCAGCAGAAAGTTGAGGGCTCCCCGGACCTTGAAGGCTCCCGTGACCTGCAGGCACTCCAGCTTCAGGGTGACAGGCGCGTTGATGCCGAGAGCCCCTGGCTCCAGGGTGAGCACAGGTGTCCTGCGGATGCGGCCCTCGAGTCTGGAAGCGGCCGACCTTACATCATCGGCTGAGACTGCCCCAATCAGCAACCTGTTCTCCGGCTGTCACTGCGGTGCATTCATCCTCCCGAGAAACTGCACTTTGAAGCGCTGGCCGGTCGGCGTCGCCGCCAGGCCTCCCAGGGTGGTGCACCTTACCTCGCTGGGGAGCATGGCGCCCACCTCCTTCATGGCGACGGCTACCTCATCGAAGGGAATGACGCTGGGCACGCCAGCGAGGGCCATCTCCGCCATGGCGTAGGCGTTGGCCACCCCCAAAGCGTTCTTGCCCATGCAGGGCACCTCAGTGAACCCTGCCACTGGATCACAGATTAGCCCGAGAACGTTCTGGAGGGCCATAGAGGCCGCATCCACAGCTTGCCTGGGGCTGCCCCCGGCCAGCTCCACCAGGGCGGCGGCTGCCATGGCGCCGGCCGATCCGGTCTCTGCCTGACAGCCCGCCACCTCGGCACCAAAGGTAGCCTTATAGGCGATTATGAGCCCTATCCCTGCGGCGGCAAAGAGGCCCCTGGCTATATCGCGGTCCGATAGGCCCAGCTGCTCGGCATACCCCAGCACGGCGCCGGGCACTACGCCAGCGGCCCCGGCTGTGGGCGAGGCCACCACTATGCCCATGGCGTTGTTGACGGCCATCACCGCCTGAGAGTAAATGATGGACCTAAGGAGAGGATCGCCCAGGATGGGCCTACCCTGCTGGGCATGTCGGGCCATCTTCTGCGGTATGCCTACCGGTGCCACCCCTCCCATCATGAGGAGCTCCCGGGACATGCCCTGCCGTACCGCCTCCTTCATGGCGTGGGCCACGCGCTCCATACGGCTCCACACTCTGTCCTCGTCCCATCCGGACCTGCGCCTCTCGTACCACGCCACCACCTGGCCGAGGGTTATTCCCTCCCTCGCGGCTATGGACACCATCTCGTCGGCCGAGCTGAAGAGGGGTGGCTCCACACCGGCCACCGTGGCTACAGGGAGCACGGGCTCTAAGTAGACGGCCTCCAGGCCTGCCGGGGGTTGGAAACGACTCTCCAGTGGAGCTACCAGCGGTGCCCTTGCCATACCCGTCGACGGACCCCTCTGGACATGCACGGCGCTTGCCTGGGGTGCCTGCGCCGTCAACCAGGCCGCAGCGTGCTCAGCATCGGCTCCATCTTTCCAGAAGACCAGGAGCTCGTAAGTATCTCCCCGAAGCTCCACTGGCAGTCCATCCACCTCGGTAACGACGATCATGCCGCCGCCGATGGACAGGGCGCGCACGGTCCGGCGCCTTCCGGAGGCTCCTTCTGCGGTGATGACCACGGTATTAGGGTGGTCGGCCCCATCTATGGGCGCCAGCTCGAACCTGAAGTCCAGGCCTGCCTGGGAGGCCAGCGAAAGGGCGAAGCTAATTCGCGGGTCGTCGGTGTCCCAGCCCATCAGGCCCGCCACAAAACCCTTGTCGGTACCCTGGAAGCGGTAGGTGTGGGCAAAGGACCCAGAGGGGTCGAAAGTTATGGTGGCGCGTACAGGCTCCTCTCCCAGCAGCTGCCGAGTCATGCGGCCTATGCGCACTGGACCGGCCGTATGAGAGCTGGAGGGTCCTGCCATTATGGGGCCCAGAATGTCGTTGAAGACGCTGGGGTAGCTCTCCATCGAGCTAGGCCTTTACCTCCTCTACCTCGGGTTTTGTGCCCAGACCGTAGCCCTCGTAGGCCTCCTTGCCGGTAACCTCCAAGCCAACGAATTGTTTGATCTGTCGAATGACGTTCCCAATCTCGTAGGGTGGACAGCCGGAGATGTACAGGGCGTTGTCCTCCAACTGGCGCTTGACCTCCTTGGCCGTGAACAGTGCGCAGTCGCCGAAGACTATCACCTTGCCCTCGAACTCGTTGCAGTCGTCTGGTGTTGGAGGCTGGATGCCGCTGAGGAAGGTAAGCTTGCCGATGCGCTTGGCTATCTGGTCTTCCAGGTCGGGATAGGCTCCCTTGAGCCCCAGGAGGGCGAACATGATCCAGGCCTGGCAGGATCGGCAGGTGCCGCCCTCGATGATGTCGATGTTCTCGAAGACTCCCTTTACGTGCGGATAGGACGTCTTGAAGCGGTAGGTGAACTCGCTGAGCGGCACGCCTACGATGTCTATTTCCTCCAGCTTGCCCACACCGAGCTTCTGGTGGTGGGCAAGCCTGACCATGTCGTGGATGTAGGGGTCCCACCCCATTACGGCCACGCCCACGCAGTCGGCGGCCACGATGTCGTGGCTGGCTATGATGGTGTTGAAGTCCCTCACCTTCTGCCCGTAGATCGGGCCGTGGCCTTCCATGGGGTTGATAGCGTCGATAACGCCGAGCTTGATGCGATCTTTGAGAAGGCGGAAGACGTCCACCAGCTTCTGATGGATGTCCTGGCGATGGTACACGAGGCGGGTCCGGTACGGCTCGGTGACCCCGTGCAGGTTCTTGATGTTGAGGGAGGCGGTTGCCTCCATACTGCCTTTCATGATGGGGTTAGTGATGATCACGTCTGCTTCGAGGCACGCCTTGGCGATGCCGGCCTTGCGCAATGTCAGTGCCCCGGGTATCTCCACCTGTACCCACTCGTCCTCGTCGAAGGGGAGTATCTTGGCCCCGACGGCCTCCACCGCCTTGCGCATGCCCGTGAGTTCAAAGACCTGGCGGGTGTTCATGCCTTCGCGCCACCAGTGGGTCATGGTGGCGGTGTCCTCACCTACGATGACCTCCTTAGCCCCTGCCTCGAGGGCCATTTTGCATATGGCGGCTGTGACCCGAGGGTCCGTGGTAGTGGGCGGAGGCGCTGGGCGAACGAGGTTCGGCTTCACCAGAACTCTGTCGCCGGGCTTGACCACCTTGTCCATGCCGCCCAGCAGATCGATGGCCTGGCGGACAAGGCCTTCCACCTCTTGGGCATTGAGGTGCTTCTTCGGGGCCCTTGCTATAGCTACGGTCGCTTTACCCATGGTTCCAACCTCCTAAAGCATGTGTCATTGGCCTTCGTGGCCGCACCACCTGAGTATGGCCAGGGCCAGCACCTTCGTGGCCACCTGAAGGTTTTCTAGCGGAACCCACTCATTGTCAGCGTGCATCTGAGATATTATGCCTGGTCCAAAGATCGGTGTGGGCGTGTCCGCATACTTGATGAGAAAACGGTTGTCGGCGGCGCCGTCGTGGCCACGCACCACTGGGTCGCGCCCCGTCACCGAACGGAAGGCAGAGGCTAGAGTGGTGCATATGGGGTGGTTGGGGTCGATCTCCGCGGGCTCGGCGTAGTATCCCGTGAAGGTGACCTTGGGCAGGTGGTGCCTCAGCCAGGGATCCGTCTCTGCTACCGCTCGGATGTAGTCCTTCAACTGCTGTTGGGCCTGATGTGGGTCCTCGTTGGGCAACACGCCCATCCTTCCGCGGAGTACGGCCCTGGCCGGCGGCGCGCTGGGGAAGGTTCCAGCCTCAATGGTGCCGATGAACAAGGCCAAGCTTCCCCTGGTGTCGGGATAGAGGGGATGCCTGATATCCGCTATCCGGATCTTTTCCAGGTCCTCCACGGCCTGGTATACGCGGTACGCCTTCTCTATGGCGCTCACTGCTTCCCATCGCCTCGACATGCTCGCGGAACGGCCTTCCACCTCGATCTCGAACCACATGCTCCCAGTGACGGCTGGCTGTATCTCCAGGTCCCCGGCCTCGGTGCTGATGCCGGCATCGGCCCGGTAACCTTTCAGACAGGCGCAGAGGGTGCTGTTTCCGCTGAACTCCTCGTCCACGACGTACTCGAGGATCACATCGCCCTTAAGGGGCACCCCGCAGCGAACTATGGCCTCCACGGCCATGGTCATGGCTGTTAGCCCGCTCTTCATGTCCGAGGCGCCGCGTCCGTACAGCCTGCCGTTTCGAATCTCTCCGGCCCAGGGGTCGACCTCCCAAAGCTCGGGCTTGGCCGGGATGACGTCCACGTGTCCGTTGAAGAGCAGCGATCTGCCGCCCCCGGCGCCCCGGTATATGCCTATGACGTTCGGCCGCCCCTCGTAGCTGAGCTTCACGGGAAGGTAGGCAGGATGATGCTTTATCAGGTTCACATCTGTCTCCCACTGCTCCACGTGCAGGCCCAGGGCCTTCAGGCGTTCAGATATGTAGCTCTGGATGGGTCCTTCGCTGCCTGTGACGCTGGGAAAGCGGACCAGGTCCTGGAGAAGGCGAACGGTCTGCTGGGAGTTTTCGTCCAGGAACGAAAGGACCTTTCTTTCGACGTCGCTAAGGGCCTCGGTCATCTTGCCATCTCCTTGGCGGCATCCTCGATGCGGTTGAGGGTCTCGTCGACGAGCTCGTCGGTGTGTGCCGTGGATACGAACCAGGTCTCGTACTGGTAGGGATGGAAGAACACGCCTCTCTTGGTGAGGGCTCGCCAGAAGGCTTGATAGAGATCGTGCCTTGCGTAGCGTGCGGCATCGCGATAGCTGCGGACGGGCTTCTCGCTGAACCAAATCTGGAACATGGGGCCAACGCCCTGGGTAATTGCCGGAATGCCGTGCCGGTTGAGGATCTCCTGGGCGCCCTTGCCCAACCGCTCGGCCATGGAGAAGAGGCGCTCATAGGTGCCTGGCCGCTCCAGCTCCTCGATGACGGCAAGCACCGCGGCCATGGCCAGCGGGCTGCTGTTGTAGGTGCCGCTGTGCCCCACTACGTTGTCGGCTACGAGCTGCATTATCTCGCGCTTGCCGCCCACGGCAGCCACGGGGAATCCCCCGCCCAAGGCCTTGGCCAGGGTTGTGATGTCTGGTTTGACGCCGTAGTACGCCTGCGCACCGCCTATGTGTACCCTGAAGCCGGTGATGACTTCGTCCAGGATGAGGAGGGCGTCGTATCGCTGGGTGATCTCACTCAGGAACTGGAGGTAGCCGGGCTCGGGCTCGATCACTCCGGTGTTGCCCATCACAGGTTCGGTCAGGACGGCGGCAATCTCGTGGCCCATCCTCTTGAAGGCACGCTCCACGGCAGCGGGGTCGTTCCATGGGAGCACGACCAACCCCTGGGCCATCCAAGAGGGAATCCCGTTGGTAGCGGGGATGGGGCGAGGGTTGACCTCCATGCCGGCCACGGCCAGGGGAGGGGCGTAGCTGAAGTGGGTGACGTCGGACCATCCGTGGTACTGTCCCTCGAACTTGATTATCTTGTCCTTTCCGGTGTAGGCCCTGGCGATCCTGATGGCGGCTAGAACCGCTTCGGTGCCGGAGTTGGAGAACCGAAGCAGTTCCATGGAGGGCACGTGGGCCTTAACTTTCTCGGCGGCCAGGTATTCCAGCTCATGGGGGGTGCCAAGCATGCTTCCGAGCCGATCCAGGGCGTCCTTCACAGCCTGAAGGACCTTTGGAGGTCGATGGCCGAGGATCAGGGGGCCAAAGGCCAGAAGGTAGTCGATGTACACGTTGCCGTCCACGTCCCTTACTTGGGCGCCTTCGCCTCCGGCCAGGAAGATGGGATGGGGCAAGTACCCAGCGGCGGTGCTGCGGGCGATGCTCCCTACGCCCCCAGCCATGCTGGCCTTTGCCCTCTCCCATAGCTCCCTCGACCGGTCGAGCCGAAACTCTGACATATGTATCACCTCGCCTTTTTGTGATCGATACGCAGAATGGGTTCTCGGCTTCCTTCAAAGGCCCTGGATAGGTGCCGCTCTGCACCGAGGCGTCGAGAGATCTCTCTGGCGGCCCGCGTTACCCTCTCTACTAGGGCAGGAAGCCGGCTGTCGCTAAAGCTCCAGATAGGGCCGGCAAGGTCCACGCTCGCTACCACTTTGCCGCTGTGGTCGAAGACGGGGGCAGCCACCCCAGCAGCGCCAACGTCACGCTCCTCGAAGCTAAGGGCCCATCCCTGGGCCCGTATCTCCTGCAGCTGCGCCAGAAGTTGGCTTGGATCGGTTATAGTGCTGGGGCCCAGCCTCTGAAGGGGCTTGGACAGGACCTCTTCCAGAACGGCTTGGGGGGCATGGGCCAAGAGTACCTTGGCTCCAGACCCAGCGTGCAAAGGCTCTCTGCTGCCAACCTGTGCGCCGAGACGTACACTGCCCCTTCCATCCACCTTCTCCACGCATACGGCTTCGCATCCGTCAAGGGTGAGCAGCATAGCCGTCTCTCCGGTTTGCCGTGCCAGCTCGGTAAGAATTGGGAGGGCCTCGCGCCTCACCTCGAGACGGTTCTGCACCAAAGATCCAAGCTCGAAGAGACGAATGCCCAGCTTGAGGTGATCGGCGGAATCTTGCTCCAGATAGCGGTGGTGGAGAAGGGTAGCCACGAGACGATGGGCCGTGCTCTTGGAAAGCCCCGTGCGGCGGGCTATCTCGGTTAGGGTGAGGCTCTCTTCATCGCCTAGAAAGCAATTGAGGATCTGTAGTGCCCTGCCGAGGCTCCGCACCAAGGCTTCTCCCCTCCAGGGTGTGTTCCGTACTACGGTCCGCAGTTCCATTCTAGTATACCCCGCCTGTCAAGGTCTCGCCCCCTCTTCCCGGCATTTCAGGATGGGTTTTCCGCAATGTAGGACGATGGACGCGTCCTCCCCGTGATGTGGCCTCGGTTGCTGAGGGCGGCCCTGTATTCGGGACGTGGGGGTGCGCCCGCCTTCGAGATCTTTCAACCCGACGATTTCTGGGGTTAGGGCTCCTGGTGCCATGTCCTTTCCAGGTGCAGGTCCGGAATGGGCGCTCGGCCGTGGGCAGGGTGTAAAATGGTTGGCGTCTTCGGGGTTGGTGGCCCTGGGCTCCCGATGGCCCCGTTGTGCGAGGCGTCACGAACGCCATTAGAGGAGGTAAGTGCCATGGATGCGAGGGACGATGCCAGACCGTTGGAGCTTTCCGCTGGTCCGACCTCTCAGGGTCCCATCTCGGGCGGAGTCCTGCCCGCGGGCGATGAGATCGTTGTTCCGAGGCTGGAAGGCACCGGCCCTTTGACCTTCACTGTTCAGGGGGAGCCACCTACCAGCATCGTGCGATGGATGGTGGATGGCTTAACCGGTGTGTTGGTGGAACGGGGCCATCAGGCCTGCGATCCGAAGGCGGTCATCCCCAGGTTGGTCCTGAACCTCTTCGACCCCGCCGCTCCCAAGTCCTTCCGGCGCAAGGCCAAAGCCACGTTCGTGGTCTCCATATTCCCCTTGAGCTCCACGCCGGACAGGGTCCTCGCCGACGGGTATCCGTTGTTGGTTAGGTCCATGTCGAACATGGTCATCGCCCTGCTCGAGGTCGGGGGCAGGGTCGAGGCCCACTTCATAACTATGGAGCAGGGACACAGCTGGGTGCGGCACGAGGGTGACGACAGCGCCTTCTTCGTGAGGGTGTACGACAAGCTCGAGCCCCTCGCCTCTTCGAACCTGGTGATCGACAACATCTTCGTGCCGGACCTGCCTCCCGAACTCTGGAATGGCGACGAGATCACCAGGCAGATCACCGAAGCCGGTAGGAAGCTGGCCGCCATGGACCTGCTTCCTGCGCCTTTCCCGATCGACAAGGTTCTCAACGAACGTGAGATGAACCACCTACGGCGTCTGTTCGGCATAGGAGGGCTTTCCTACGGGAACGTGAGCGCCAGGGCCAGACACGACCCTGCAGCCTTCTGGATGAGCGCCAGCGGGGTAGACAAGAGCCGGCTGGAGGTAATCGGGCGCGAGATCCTTCTCGTGAAGGGCTTCGATCCTGCCAAGGCGGCGATGATATTGAGTGTGCCGGCCAACGTTCAGCCCAGGCGGGTCTCGGTGGATGCCATAGAGCACTACATCATCTACCGGGAGCATCCACAGGTGGGCGCTATCCTCCATGTGCATGCCTGGATGGAAGGTGTGGTCTCGACGCAGGTGGACTATCCCTGCGGAACCTGGGAGCTCGCCACAGCCGTGGCCGAGCTCGTGCGGCGGGCTCCCGATCCATCGCGGGCCGTCGTAGGGTTGAAGAACCACGGGCTGACCATAACCGGAAAGAGCCTTCCTGAAATCTTCGAGCGGATCGAGGGCAAGATCGTCCGACAGGTTCCCATGTCCTGAGGGTCCTGCTATGGCGGAACGCAGGGCGGCCCTGGTGACGGGGGCGAGTTCCGGCATCGGTCGGCAGGTGGCTCTGAAGTTGGGCCAGCCGTCGCGGGGCTATGCTGTAGCCCTCGTGGCCCGCACCCTTGCCGATCTCGAGGCTGTGGCCCAGGAGATTGCCTCGGGAGGTGGTCAGGCCGTGGCGCTGCCGGCCGACGTGGGCGACTGGGAGGCGGCACACTTGGCAGTGGCCGAGGCGGCTGAGGCCTTCGGCCGTATCGATTTGCTGGTCAATGCTGCAGGGGTGAGCCACCCTGGGCCCTTCGGCTCCCTCAACCGGGAGGAGGCTGAAGCCATGGTGCACACGAACCTCTTGGGAGTGGTGGCCTGCACCCATGCGGCCCTCCCGTTCCTGGCAGCACAGCGTGGTACGGTAGTGAACATTTCCTCCCTGGCTGGACTGGTAGGGGTGCCAGGGCTTGCGGTCTATTCCGCCACCAAGTGGGCCGTTACAGGTCTATCGGAGGCGCTCCGGGCCGAGCTTGCTGCTGCGGGCGTAAGGGTCGTTACGGTTTATCCCACCTACGTGTCCCACACCCGCATGCTGGACTACGAACTGGAGAGGGGGCCGCTCATAGGGTATTCGGCCTCCATGGTGGTCACAGCCGAGGAGGTTGCCGACTGCATCGTAAGGGCTGTGGAGAGGGGCGAGGCGCACGTGGTGATAGGTCCCCTTGGCGCCCGCCTGGGCCTCAAGTTGTCGTCGCTCTTTCCTGGCCTCAGGGAAAGGGCGTTGGCACGCCTTTATTCCAAAGTGACGGGCGGAGGCCGGTAGGTCCTCAGAGTGTAGATGTTGAACGGGCGGGCGGCGGTAAGTGGGTGGCCCGCGCCTGTATCCCGTGGGTCCTCATCCTGCCAGCCCCGCCATGGGCCCAGGCGCTCGGCCGACCGGCACGCTGACAGCTACTGAGGTGCCCCTGCCGGGGCTGGAACGGATTCGAAGCTTGCCGCCGATAGCCCTTGCCCGCTCGCCCATGCCGATAAGGCCTAGGTGGCCCTCAGGGTCGGCGGTCAGGCTCGCCGGATCGAAGTTGAAACCCCTCCCGTTATCGGCCACCGTGAGCCTTACGGCGTCGGCGGTGCGCCGGAGTTCGATGGAGCAGTGTGTGGCGGAGGAGTGGCGCTCCACGTTATGGAGGGCCTCCTGTGCTATCCGGAACAGGGCGAGTTCCAGGTTCAGAGGAAGCCGTTCCCCGTATCCTTGGACCGAGACCGCGGCGGCAATGCCTGTCCTCTCTTCTAGCTCGAGGGCCAGACGCCTCAGACACGCCGCCAGCCCCAAGTCCTCGAGAGTTGATGGTCTGAGCCTCCTCGTAAACTGCCTGAGTTCCTCGACCACTTCCTCAGCGAGGCGCCTCACGCGCTGGAGGCCTTCTCCCGGGCCGGGGATATGCTCCAGGGGTTTCGAAGCCAGGGAGTCAAGCTCGCGGCACAGGAGGATCAGAGACTGTATGGCCTCATCGTGCAGTTCCCTGGCTATACGCTTGCGCTCCTCCTCTTGAGCCTGCAGTATGTGCGCTGCGAAGCTCTGGAGGCTACGCTGTCGCCTGCGCTCGCCGGTTACATCCTGCACGACCACCTGGAGGAAGCGCTGCCCGTATGGATCGGTGAAGGGCGAGCTGACGATTCTTACGTCCATGTGTATCCCTGGCCGGGGATTGAGGCCAGTATCTACCCCAACGGAGGAGGGCTCCTCAGCCATGCGCAGCACTTTCCTGGCCGCGTCGGTTCCAATGAGGTCCTCAAGCTTGAGGTTGCCGGTCTGGGTCACCGTGTCACTGAAGAGCCTCGCCGCTGCGGGGTTGACGTCTTGCACGGTACCGGTCAAGTCCGCCACCAGCACCGGCACCCCGCTGGTAGTAAATAGCGACCGGTACTTAGCCTCAGAGGCTTTCAGGGCGGCCTCGGAGCGTTCTGCGAGCCTCCTGGCAGCTGTCTCCCTATCCACCCTGCTGCCCACCAGCAGAGCCACGCCGGCGATCAACGTCATCTGAAGCACAGAGCCCAGCCGCTCGCCATCGCCCTCGAGGTAAAGAAAGTTGTAGGCCGAGAGCAGGATCGCCCATATCGCTGTTGCCAGGGTACCTAGGAAGCCGAAATTGAGGGCAGCGTAGATCAGAGGTACCGCAAACAGCGCCTCGGGTACGAAGTACACTTCAGCTAATAAGGTTCGTAGATGGGTTGTTTCGACTATCAGATGCAGTCCCGCCACTGCGCCGACCATTAGTTGGACGACCCAGAAGGCACGTTGTTCGGTGGGAGGCCTCATTCTCAGAAGGGCATCTCGGAACCGTGCGAAGCTCGGGAGCGGGGCGGTTGGGTTGGGTCTGCTCGGACTCCTAGGAGTTTGAGCTGCCATTCTGTGCCCCCGGTAGCGAAAGCCAACCGCGCGCCACTGCGCGCATCACCGCTTCGGTGCGGGAGCTGGCGCCCAGCTTTTCGAAGATGCGGCCCATGTGATCCTCGACCGTCCGGATGCTGATCCTTAGAGTTCGGGCTATCTCCTTGTTCCGAAGTCCCTGAGCGGCCAGCTGGAGTATCTGACGTTCCCGTTCGGTGAGCCGATGGGCGGATGCTTCCCCGGCGAGCGTGCCTCGAGACAGCAGCCTGCGCACCTTGTTTGCCACAGCGGTATCGAGGACCATTTCCCCACAACAGGCGCCCCTGATGGCCTCGGCCAACGCTTGGCCTGTGGTGGTCTTAAGGATATATCCAGAGGCTCCGGCGTCCATTGCCGCCAGCACGTAATCGTCATCGTCGTAGGCACTGAGGATTACCACGCGGATCGAGGGCTCCAGCCGAACGATTTCCCTGGTTGCCTCGATGCCGTTCAGGCCGGGGAGCCGCAGATCCAGCAGGGCCACATCGGGTTTTAGGCGTCGGGCCAATTCCACAGCGGTGTCCCCGTCAGCGGCTTCCGCAACGACCTCGAACCCAGCATATTCCAAGATCTGGCGGGTACCCTGCCGTACGAGGGTGTGGTCCTCCGCTATCAACACACGGGCCCTTTTGGACTCCATCGACGGCACTTCCTCTCACCTTCATTGTATGACCCGGATGGCCGTACGCATAGTCCTGTGTCATGGGGAGGACCACGTGGGCCAGAGCCGTGTTTCCACGGATGCGTCCCCGTAGCTTTTGCAGATGTACCTGAACGCCAATCGCGACCAAAATGAGGACGAGGATCTTGCGGAGGCACTAGAAGGTGACAGACGGATCGGACGGGCTGACCCGGAGATCACTGTTGAAGCGGCTGGGCCTGGGGCTAGCAGGAGCAGTCGGCGGCAGTGCCCTGGGACGGCTCTTTGGAACTGCGATGGCCGGCGCCAGCCTAGGTCGACACACCTCGCCCCAGGTGGGGGCTGAAGGTGCCGCGGGGCCCGGGTCTGGCAGATTGCGCCGGTGGGCCATGGTGATAGACCTGCGGCGGTGCGATGGCTGTCAAAGTGTCGACAAGCCTCCCCAGTGCACTGAAGCCTGCATCCAGGGCCACTTCGTTCCCGAACCCATGCAGTGGATAGAGGTGTACGAGAAGGAGCTGCCGGGAGGTGGCACGCAGTTCATACCAACCCCGTGCCAGCAGTGCCAGAACCCTCCTTGCGTGAACGTATGTCCAGTAGGGGCTACCTTCTCAACCCCTGAAGGGGTCGTGCTTATCGACCAGGTGCGCTGTATAGGCTGTCGGATATGCATGGAGGCCTGTCCCTACGACCGCAGGTTCTTCAACTGGGGCACTGCACCCCAGCCGCCGGAAGCTTTGTTCATGGAGTACGGCCCCGAGCATCAGAGCCCGGCTATACGCGGCACCGTCATGAAGTGCAACTTCTGTCCCCACCTGGCGAGGGCGGGGCGCTTGCCCTACTGCGCCCAGGCGTGCCCCAACCGGGCAATCTACTATGGAGATCTTGAAGAGGATCTGGCCACCAACGGGTCCGAGGTCGTTCAACTCTCCCGGTTCCTTTCAGAGAACAGCACTTTCAGACTTAAGGAGCACCTGGGCACCGAGCCCAGGGTCTACTACATCCGGGGCCACGGTGAGTTGGTAGGCCGAGATCCGTACAGGACCGGCCGGAAGCCCACGCAATGGCCTTGGGCACAGGTTGTCGAGGGGGCGCTGACTTGGAAAAGGTGAGTTTTTGGAACGACAGACCCGAGGGCACAGGGCTGGACCCCTGGCGACATCAGCTCGAGGAGAGAGTGCTGGCTCCGCTGAAAGGTACCAGCGTTCGGTACTACCTCTGGGTCGTAGCCCTGGCCGGGGTGGTGGCGTGGGGCGTATATGCCTACAGCTATCAGCTGCAGTACGGCCTGATAGTCACCGGCATGAGGGACAGGATCTCATGGGGCCTTTACATCGCGAGCTTCGTGTTCTTTATCGGGATCAGCCATGCCGGCACCCTCCTATCGGCCATTCTGAGGGTCACCCGAGCACGGTGGCAGATGTCGGTCACCAGGATGGCGGAGTTCATCACGGTGGTGGCCCTGATGGTTGGCGCCCTGTTCCCCTTTATCGACATGGGTCGTCCTGACAGGATCCTCAATCTGGTCATCTACGGTCGATGGCAGTCGCCCCTGGTGTGGGACATCATGGCCATTGCCACCTATCTAACTGGTTCGACCCTGTACCTCTATCTTCCGCTAATACCCGACTTCGCCCTCTGCAGGGACAGGCTGAGTTCGGTGAGCCGTTCCTGGAAGCGGACGCTGTACACAGTCCTTGCACTGGGGTGGCAGGGGCTCCCGGAGCAGAGGCAGGCTCTGGAGCGCGCCATGACCGTAATGATGATAGTCATCATCCCCGTGGCGGTATCTGTGCACACAGTGGTGTCGTGGATCTTTGCCATGACGCTTCGCGAGCCGTTCAACAGCACTATATTCGGGGCCTACTTTGTGGCGGGCGCCATATTCTCAGGCATCGCCTCCATCATCGTTCTCATGGCCATCTTGAGAAGGATCCTCCGCTTGGAGGAGTACATAACCTCCAAGCAGTTCCGATACCTGGGGTATCTGCTAGCCGCCTTCACGCTGATCATGTCGTACATGAACCTTTCGGAGTACGTGACCACAGGCTACAAGATGGCCGAGGGGGCACCTTTCCACTTCATGCAGCTGATGGTGGGGCCCTTTGCTCCACTGTTCTGGTTCTACACCTTGGGCGGCCTGTTTGTTCCGGGCCTCTTGGTGCTGTTGCCAAGGACGCGCACCCCATCGGGCATAACGGCAGCTGCCACGTTGGTCCTGGTCGCCATGTGGATAGAGCGGTACCTCATCGTGGTGGCTGGCTTTAGGGTGCCCCTTATGCCCTACGATCCTGCCAACTATATGCCGACGTGGGTCGAGTGGTCTATCTTGGCAGGGGCCTTGGCCCTCTTTGCGCTGATCATCTCCATCTTTGCCAAGCTGTTCCCTCTGGTCTCGATTTGGGAAGTGCTGGAACACAGGGGTGCTGAGGCCGAGGACTGGCACGTTACAAGGCGTGGGGAAGGGGGTCTGGCAGGATGGACGGCCGAATGATGTGGCATAGGTTGGCGGCCGTTGGCCTCGTCATCGCCGGCCTCGCGGCGTTGGGCGGCTCGGCTCTGGCGGCGGGGGAACCTACGGCCATGAGCTTGGGCGTTCCCGATGCTGCAAGGGTTGGTGACCAGGTTACTCTCCAGGCCCTCTTGGTCGGCTCGGACGGGCAGCCGGTTCCCCAGGCGCCCGTGATGTTCTACACCTCAGCTACGTTTCTCGGAGTTTCAGGCGATGTGGTGGTCGCACGCGCCACCACAGGCAAGGACGGTTTGGCAGTGGCTCAGTGGCGGGTTTCACAAGCCGGGAAGCTGACGGTCCGGGGGGTGTTCCCGGGCAACGAGCGGTATGCGCCCAGCGAGGCCACCGCATCCATGTCGGTAAAGGACGCCACACAACTGTATGCCGAGGAGGTGGGCGTCCATCTGCCGGGAATAAACACTCCGCCCCCCGTGGCCCCCTCACTCTTTATGTCCGTTAGGCCGGTTGGTCTGCCCCTTGAAGGCCTCTGGCCGGCCTTCAGTGGATGGCCGATAGCGGTGGTGCTCCTCACAGTGTGGAGCCTGTATGCCTTTTCGGTGGCTATGACCTTCAAGATAGCCAAGTCCCGCGGGCACCGCGGCACTGGGGAGGTTAGGCGGTGAGGACCTTCACGGTGCCAACTTTGTATGCACTGGCGGTGGTCTTTCTTTCGGTGTTGCTTCTGACCATCGGGGCGAGGAGCCCGTACACCCACGCCAACCTGCTGCCGTACTACAGTCAGCAATACACCCGAACGGAGCAAGCCGTGGTGGGTCCTGCCCGGACCTTTAGAGGAGCGCGGGAGTCGGTAAGGCCGGCTGACGGGAGGGAGTTGGGCAAAGTTCTGTTCGTGGCCAGGGGGTGCGCTGGCTGCCACGGTATCGATGCCCGCTCCGGTGTGGTGGGTCCTCCCATAGTTGGTGCGGATGTCAACATGCTGAAAGAGAAGGCGTACAGGGGACCGGGCGGGATGCCCGCTTACAGCGCTGAAACATTGACGGACCGGGATTTGGCTTTCATTGCGAGCTACCTGCAGTCCCTCAAAGGTAAGACGAATCCATAGGAGGTCAGAGATGAGAGGATATATCAGGTCCCTGAAACTGTCGACACTGTTGGTGATACCGATGTTGGTTCTCGCCATTTCAGCTGCCTGCGCTCCCCCGCCTCAGGCCACTCCGTCGCCTCAGCCCAGCCCAACGGCGGCAGTTCCCAGTCCCACGAAGCCTCCGGCTCCGACGCTACCTGCCCCTACGCCCACGGCGGCTGCACCGGCGGCGGTAGTTAGCGTGGTCGCGAGGGAAAGCGATGCAGGTTACGTCTTTGACGTAGATAGAGTTGTGGTGCCCGCGGGCAAGGTCACCTTCGTTTTCAAAAACTCGGGGAAGATGACCCACGAGCTCTTTGTGTTCCCTATCCAAGACCTATCCGGAGTCCTGGCCAAGATGCGGGCCGGAGAGAAAGTTGACGAGGAGAGGGAGATCAAGGGCGTGGCGGCTGTGGCCGAAGACGTGGATCCGGGTAAGACGGTGAATGTGGAGGCTCAGCTCTCGCCAGGGTGGTACGAGCTTGCCTGCTTTGTGAAGGGCAAGAATCCCGACGGAAGCACCTATGTGCACTACGACAAAGGCCAGTTCTTCGATATCGCTGTCACAGGGCCAGGAGGTCCGTCGCCTCAGGTAGGGCAGGCCTCGAACAGCGTTGCCATCGATATGACGGGAGACGAGGCTGGCTCATGGCTGTTTGTGCCCGATCGAATTGTAGCGAGTGCGGGCAAGGTTACCTTCAGGGTCACCAATCACATGAAGATCAGGCATGAGTTGGTAGTCCACAAGGTGGGCGACCTGGTGGGGTTCAAACAGTTGCTGCTGAAAGGGGAGCACGCTGAGGCCCACGAAGAGCTGGAGTCCCTGGGGGCCAAAGAGCTGGTAGAGGATCTGGATCCCGGAAAGACCGTAGAGGCCACGGCTGAGCTGGAGCCAGGCGTGTGGGTAGCGGCCTGTTACTTGGTGAGCCAGAACCCTGACGGGAGCTCCTTCGTCCACAGCGACCGCGGCCAGCACGTCACCTTCGTTGTGAAGTAGCCAGGTAGTGCTAAGGCTACAGAGGGTAGGTGGTGCTGCCTCGGGCCGAGGCAGCACCACCTACTGCGCCGTAAGCCGGCCGTCGGTCCCGAGCGAGGGGCCTGGCAACGGCGGGTTCCCCCAGTCCTTAGGACGAGGCCGCCGGCTGAACGAAGCGAGGGCCACGACAGGGTCGGACTTTGAGTCGGTGCACCGGGTCAAGATGCCGCCAAGCTTTGGCAGCGGAGGTATGCCGGAGCGGTCCTTGCCCCTTGCAAGGGCCGAGAGCTGCATGACTATCCCCTGGGTAGGGAAGTTTCTGAGCTCGCGCCTGCCTTGCCCACAACCGGGCGCGGCCCAGGGCGGCCCCGGACCGTCGAAATCTTCATGGCGGGCCTTCCTTGGGGTTTAGTCTAGCCCATGGCAGCCTTAAGGTCGGTGTGTGCCTTTTACCCGGCTCACCCCATCTCCTATAAGACAGAACCGTTCCGGTGCGACGGAGCTGAACCGGTGGGCCGCCACAGGCGTCGGCCAGGTAACGACATATCTCCCGACCTTCCGGGCTGCGCCAGCCTTGGCATCGGTGGCGGCCGTTGCGGGTTTCCCGGCGGGCCTTCCTGTTTCGGCGGGCGCAGCCGACCGTGGGGGCGAGAGGCGTCCAGATTGCGGGCACCTCTGTCCAGGCCCCACGGACCGAAAACCGCAGTTCCCGCGGCTTTCCGGGCCGGGGACTTGACACCGAGATAGGGAACGGTTATACTCGATAAAGTAAATCTACTAACTTGAGATTGTGGTGGCCAAGGCGAGGGCTGACAGGCCTACGGAAACTCAGGAGTCCGACGTGGAGCTGAGGGAGCACCTGGACCGCCTGCTGGGGGAGGTCCGGTACGGCTCCATCACCCTGATAGTTCAGGACGGCCGGGTGGTTCAGATCGACGTCACTCACAAGCTGAGGCTCGATAGCCCCCAGAGGGGAAGCGCTAGGAGATCTGAAGCGGGGCCTTAGCGCACCGCCTGATTCGGCTGACCAGACAACTGGAGGCCGCAGAAGCTCGCTTCTGCGGCCTCGAACTTTATTGGGAGGTTCGCCTAGTGGACGGGACGCTTGTGGCCATGGGCAGTCTAGTGGGACTGATGATCGGCCTCACTGGGGTGGGTGGAGGGTCGATCCTTACGCCCCTGTTGGTGCTCGTTGGCACTGTGCCATCGGTCGCGGTGGGGACAGACCTTGCCTTTGCTGGCATCACCAAGGCGGTGGGGATCTTGGGGCACATCAGGGCGGGCACTGTCCACTGGCGGGCGCTGGCCCGCTTGGCTGTCGGCAGCGTGCCGGGCTCGCTGGTGGGCGGTGGCCTGGTTTCTGTGCTGGTGGGCGTGCACGGGGAGATAGTCATGGCCAAACTGTTGGGGTTTGCCCTGCTTCTGGCCGCCGGGGCAACGGTGCTCAGGGTGTTGGGGGTGCGGGCCACCGCAGGGCTGAAGGGCCTGCCCTGGTTGCACGGTGTGGCTCTAGGCTTCTTGGTCGGGACTTTGGTGGGGGCCACCTCCGTTGGTGCGGGCTCTGTACTAATGGCGGTCTTTGCGCTCTTCTCCCTCCTTCCCACTCGCCAGATGGTGGGCACGGATGTGGCTCACGGCGCCCTGTTGGCTGCCGTCGCTTCGACGGTGCACTGGTGGGCGGGACGGGTGGACCTTTCCATGTTGGCCCTGCTGCTGGCGGGCGCCGTGCCCGGGGTGCTCATGGGTAGCTGGCTCTGCGGGCGCATCCCGGAAAGGCCCCTGCGGTTCGGGATAGCGCTGGTGCTTGTTGTGGCGGGGGTGCGCCTGTTGTGACCCGCTTAGCCGTAGGAGGAACGTGGCATGGCTGACCTGAAAGGGAGGACGGTGGCCTACCTAGAGGCACGGCGGTCCGCGGAGATGGAGCTGCTGATCCGGAAGCATAACGGGGTGCCCTATGCGGTGCCCTGTATGAAGGAAGTGGTGGACCCCAAGAGCCCATGGGCTCGGGATGCCGTGGAGGCGATGTGCGATCGAAAGCACCAGGTGGCGGTGTTCCTTACCGGAGTTGGAGCCGGCGCCATCCTGGAGTCGGCGGCCATCCATGGGAGGCTTGACGAACTCCTGAGTGCCTTGCACAGCAAGAGGGTGGCTGTTAGAGGGCCGAAGCCTTTGGCGGTGTTGAAGAAGGCGGGAGTGCCTGTGGCCCTCGAGGCACCCCCGCCCCACACCAGCGCTGACCTGCTCCGGGCCATGCGCTCCTGGAACCTGGCCGGCCTTTCGGTCGTAGTGCAGGCCTATGACGGCCCCGGCGCCGTTTCGGAGGCAGAAGGCGAATATCCCATTGCGGAGCTTCTGCAGAGCTTGAGGGGCATGGGGGCGGAGGTTGCGGTGGTCTTCCCCTACCGATGGGAGTCGCCGGATGAAGCTCCCCTCCTGAGGTTCGTGGAAGGCCTGCGCGATGGGCGGATTCATGCAGTGGCAGCCACCAACTCCCAGCAGGTGCGAAACCTGTTCCAGTTCGCCCGGGTTCACGGCCTGGAGGAGGCCCTGCGAAGGGCCCTGGGGACTGTTATTGTCGGGGCCCAGGGACCAGTGTGCCAACAGGCGTGGGAGACCTGCGGGGTCAGGGTCGATGCCGTGGCTGAGCACGGACATATGGGAGCCCTGGTGTTGGCCATCGCGCGCTTCCTAGAGGATAGCCACAGAGGGGCTTCAGAACCGGATCAGACGCTGAAGAAGTCAAGGTCTCATGTCCAGACAGATCTGGGAGGGTGACGCGGTGCAGGAAGGGTTTGTGGTCTGGTTTACCGGCCTGTCGGGTGCGGGCAAGAGCACTCTGGCCAACCTGCTGAGCGCAGAGTTGAGGGGTAGGGGGGTGAGGGTCGAGCTCTTGGACGGCGACGAAGTTAGACAGAACTTGAGCAAGGGCCTGGGCTTCAGCAGGGAGGACAGGGATGCCAACATCCTCCGCATCGCCTATGTGGCCCGCCTGCTGGCCAGGAACGGGGTAGCCGTGCTCGTGGCGGCCATATCGCCGTATGCCAGCACCCGCGCCGAAGCCCGCCGTCAGATCGGGCGCTTCGTAGAAGTCTATGTGAAGTGCTCGCTCAGCGGGCTTGTCCGCAGGGATCCTAAAGGCCTCTACGCCAGGGCCTTGAGGGGAGAGATTCCTAACTTCACGGGTGTTTCCGATCCTTATGAAGAGCCTGCTGCCCCAGAGGTGGTCGTGGACACGGAGCTGGGGTCGCCTTCGCAGGCCATCGAGCAGATCGTAGCTAAATTGGAACACCTAGGCTACCTCGCCCCTCCCGATGGCCTGATAGCCCCCTATGGGGGCAGGCTAGTCGACCTTACCGTGGGGCACCAGGAGGCCCTAGAGCTGGTGCAGGAACTCCGTTCGGCGCCAAAGGTTGTGCTCAGTCGCCGGAGTCTGCTCGATCTGGGCCTCGTGGCCGTGGGCGCCCTGAGCCCGCTGACCGGCTTCATGGGCAATGAGGACTACAGCTCGGTCCTCGATTCCATGCGGCTGGCGAGTGGCCTGCCCTGGACCATACCCATCATCCTTCCCGTCGACCCTGCCCAGGCGGATGGGCTAGAGATAGGGCGAAAGGTGGCCCTGGTCGACGGATCGGGAAGGATCGTGGCAAGCCTGGTCCTGCAGGAGATCTTCGAGAGAGATCTTCGTCGCGAGGCTTTCGCCCTGTTCGGAACTGACGACGGGGCACATCCAGGCGTTTCCGCCCTCATGTCCTGGAGCCGGTACCTCATGGCTGGGCCTGTTTCTGTCCTTACCAATCCCTGGGACGGGGTGCTATCGGACCATTTGACCAGGTACATCCTTTCGCCTAAGCAGACGAGGGAGCTGTTCAGGTCGCGGGGCTGGCGCACAGTGGTGGGTTTCCAGACACGCAACCCAGTACACAGGGCCGACGAGTACATTCAGAAGTGCGCCCTGGAGGTCTGTGACGGCCTTCTTCTGCATCCTCTGGTAGGTGAGACCAAGGGCGATGACCTGCCGGCTGAGCTGAGGCTTCGGTGCTATCGGGCGCTCTTGGAGCATTACTATCCTCCGGACCTGGTGGTGCTTTCGCTTCTGCCGGCCAACATGCACTATGCTGGGCCCCGCGAAGCCGTGCACCACGCCCTGATACGCCGCAATTACGGGTGCAGCCACTTCACTGTGGGCAGGGACCATGCAGGCGTCGGTAGTTACTACGGTCCGTACGATGCCCAGGCGATATTCGGCCAGTTCTCCAAGCATGAGATAGGCGTAACAGCGCTGTTTTTCGAGAACGCTTTCTACTGCCGCGTCTGCGGGGGCATGGCGACCCGCAAGACGTGCCCGCACGGCGAGGACGATGGGCTATCGCTGAGTGGATCGCGGGTTCGGCAGATGCTGGCATCGGGCATAATGCCGCCCCAGGAGTTTACAAGGCCGGAGGTGGCTCGCGTCCTGGTGGGAGGCCTAGGTGCGCAGGAGCGTGTGGCTCCCGGCGTTCGGCCAGATGGGATAGATGGAGGAGGGTGAGCCATGTGCACAGCATGCGGGTGCTGCGTTCCCCGACCAAACGTACCGACGGCACAGGTTGGCCGCAGGGACAGAGAGCCCCCCAGTTGGGACCTGGTCTTCAAGCGGAACAGCATAGAGCGGCTCAAGCACCAGAAGGCGCCGCTGACCATTCGGGAGGACCTGCCGCGGCTCATAGAGCAGGGCTACGAAGCGGTGCCGGAGGAGGAGATAGTCCTCCTCAACTGGTGGGGCCTCACTCACGACAAACCGAAGGTTGGCACCTTCATGGTGAGGATAAAGGTGCCTGGGGGCCGGATAACTCCGGCCCAGTTCAGGGCTGTGGGGGCCATCGCAGAGCGGTATGGCAAGAACTACTGCGAGCTGACGACACGTCAGGGCCTTCAGCTCCACTGGGTGCAGCTCGACCAACTTCCGGATGTCCTCCAGGAGATCGAGGCAGCTGGCCTGACCACCGTGGGCGGAGAGGGCGATACGGTGCGGAACATCACCTCCTGCCCGCTGGCAGGCGTGCATCCGGGCGAGGCTTTCGACGTCAGCCCTATCGTGACCGCTGCCGCCGGGTTCTTCTGGGGCAATCCCGATTACTCCAACCTGCCGCGGAAGCACAAGTACACCATAACGGCGTGCCCCGCCCAGTGCAGTGCTCCGGAAATCCACGACGTAGCCCTCATCGGTCTCGTAGTGGACGGCGAACCCGGGTTCGCAGTTAGGGTGGGGGGCGGCCTGTCAAGCACGCCGCGTCTGTCCCGCGATCTCGGCATCTTCGTGCCCATCGAAGAGGCTATGGAGGTCCTGCGGGCCGTGACGGATGCCTGGCAGCACGACCTGAGGTACCGGGTGAGCCGGGCCAAGGCCAGGATCAAGTTCATGATCGACGACCTCGGGCCCGAAGGCTTCAGGGCACTGGTGGAAGAGCGGCTGGGCAGGAAGCTCCGTGATGGAGCGGCGCCTCCGCCCGTGGGCAGGCCGGAGCACCTCGGGCTGCAGCCCCAGAAGCAGGAGGGCCATTTGGCCGCAGGATTCCCTGTACCGGCGGGACAACTGACCGGGACGCAGATGATGCGTATTGCCGATGCCGTGGAAGCCGTGGGGGGAGACATTCGCCTCACGCGACAGCAGAACTTCATCGTGGGTTTCGTGCCCATCGACAAGCTGGAAGCTCTGTTGGCGGCCCTCCGCCCTGCGGGGATCGTCGCCGATTGGCGATCCCTGCACGCCACCTCCATAGCCTGCACGAGCCACAGGTTCTGCAACTACTCCGTTGCGGAAACCAAGGAGAAGCTCAAGGAGTTGGTTGCCGGCTTGGAGAGCCGGTTCGGACCGGAGGCCGCCGGCCTGCGCATCTACGTGGACGGCTGTCCTCATGCCTGCGCCCACCATTGGGTGGGCGATATCGGCCTCCAGGGCACCACTGCGCCTAACCCGGTTGGCACGGGCAAGGTGGAGGCCTACGACGTAACCCTCCGGGGCGGACTGGGAGAACGTGCCGCCATAGGCAAGCCACTCCTGCGCCGAGTGCCGTCGGACCGTATCATGGAGGTGCTAGTCCGCCTGGTGGGGGCCTGGATCGATCACCGCCGAGCCACCGACCACCCCGAGCTCACCTTTCAGGAGTTCTGTCAGCTTCATACCGATGAGCAGCTAGTAAGCATAGCACTGGGTGAAGCGCCAGCGCTTGCGCCGGAGCCAACGGGAGCCGTCACTGTGCGCATACCTGGTCCCCTTACGCACCTTACTGACGGCATGGACTACATCGAAGTGCGGGCTGCCGACCTTAAGGTGTTGCTCCTGGAGATCGCTCGACGGCACCCTCGCCTGGCGAGCGCCCTTTTGAGGGAAGACGGCACTGTCAACGAATCTCTCTACCACCTGTACGTCAATGGCGACGATGTGAGGGAGCTCGGAGGGCCTGCCACACGCCTGCGGCCCGGAGACGAAGTGCACATAATCATGGCCATGGCTGGAGGATAGGTATGTCGATTGGGAACCTCGAGGGGAGAAATTCCGAAAGGACACGCTTCGACGACCTGGAGATCGGCGAGATAGCTGTCGATCTGGACGACAGGGAGCCCGAGGACGTCATAGCCTGGGCCTTGGACACCTTTGGCGAGCGGGTGGCAGTCGTTACTGCGCTTCAGGCCGAGGGCATGGTGGTCCTGGACATGGCCTACAAGCTTAAGCCTGATGTGCAGGTGGTTACTGTAGATACCGGACGGCTACATCCTGTGACATGGGAGTTCCTCGGCGAGGTAATGGACCGTTATAGCCGCGCCCGTTTCGAAGTGGTACGTCCCGACCCCACGGAGGTGGCGGCGATGGTGCGGCGCCACGGGGAAGATCTGTTCTACCGTTCGGTTCCCCTGAGGCTCCTCTGCTGCCACGTCCGCAAGGTTGTGCCCCTTATCCGGGTCCTGGAGGGGTTGGATGCTTGGTTCACCGGCCTCCGAAGGGAGCAGTGGGCCTCGAGGGCGGCCATAAGGAAGGTCGAGCTGGACCACGATCACGGCGGTATCGTGAAGGTCAACCCTTTGGCAGACTGGTCCAAGGAGGAGGTATGGGAATACCTCAGGCTCAACGATGTACCGACGCATCCACTGTACGCTCTGGGGTACACAAGCATCGGCTGTGCCCCGTGCACGCGGCCCATCGCCCATGGCGAAGACGATCGGGCCGGACGTTGGTGGTGGGAGCAGGGTGCTCCAAAGGAGTGCGGAATGCACTGTCCCATAGAGACGGGCGGGTTTGAGCACGAGGCAGAGGCCATTCTGGCCGAAGCCCACCAGGTGGAGAAGTGATGGTTGAGGGGTCAATCCTGGCCATATCCGAGGCCGAACGTTCGGTGTTGGAGGCCGAGGTGGAGGCTCTTTTGATAATTCTGCCGGAAAGCCAGCGGGGCCCGTATCTTGACCTGCTCGGTGCGGTGCGAAGGGGAGAGGTATCGGCATCTTGCATTGACAGCCTCGAACGGACCTTGGAGTGGTCCCTGAGGACGGGCCGGGCCCGAAGGGAACACCTTGCCGAGGGCGAGGCACTGCTGGAGAGCATATACTGGCGCACGCCGGCCGGCCGTGCCTATCGGGCCCGCAGCGAGGAGGTGTGCCGCGCCCTGAGGTCCCTCCAGGGTCGCCGCCTGACAGCCATCGCCCTACAGCCGAGGGGCCTGAACGCGGTAACCATAGCCTTGGAGACCGAAGGTCTCACGGTCACTCTGGTTGCCAGACCGCCTGAGGTGATCCTCGAGAGCCTTTCCACTGGATAGTTGCAAGGGGTGCAACGGCTCAACCGCGCCCACAAGGGCCCTCGTCTGCGGTCCGGGCACCGGGCTGTGGCTGGTTAGCGGCTCACTGTCTCGTTGCTATTGATGTAAAAAGCCCTCACTGTGTCCGGGTGAAGGGCAAGCCCTTCGATGCAGCCTCGGCGGTCGAGGGCCGGACGTTGAAAGCCAGCGCCAAAAGCTAGGGATCGTGCGCTAGGCGGGCATGACCACACCAGGACTGTAGGCTTCCAAAGATAAAGCTTGCTGTGCGAATATGAGCGTTCCCGGGATGGACAGGGTGTGCAGGATATTTTGCACAGAGCCGCAAGGCTTGTACCGAGCGAGCCGCGGCCTCTCTTGGCCGCTTATCGGAAAGGCTCGGGAGATATGCTGAACCCGCTCGAGTGCGACGGTGCCGCGCATGCACCCACCGGGCTCTCAGGGCAGTGGCCGCGTCGGTGCGGAGCGCACTGGGTTAGGCTGTGGGTAGTTTACCCTGTGGCCGTTGCCCCTCAAGCCACTTCCGCCCCTTGCCGCGCCCTGCTGTCCGCGACGATGAACGCCGCGGACCTGGCGCGTCGCCCCACGGCGTTTTTCCCCGTACCGGTGCCGGCTGAACAGCCGCGTACGTCCGCATAGGGCGTCCGTGTAAGGTGTGTCCCCTCTATGCTGGGAGGCCAGGACTGCAGCGACGAGCCCGACGATGACGACACCGTGTCTCCCTCTATGTGTTGGGGGACCAGAGGGGTTGACCTCAGGTCCAACTGAGGAATGGCCACAATGTACCGTTGTGAACTGCTGCAGGCCAACGGTAAGTCGGCTATGGGGCGCTGGTCCCCGGGCGATTTATGGAACGTCGCTCGGCTTTTGACCATGGCCAGCTGTTCCCTGGATGGCCTGGCCTCCGGTGTCAGTGCCGTAGTGTTACCAGGGTGCCGTCTAGACATCTGTGGGCAGATGGTCGGCCCGCCTACATCTTGGGCGCTAGGCTGGGACGCCTCGGACCCCGTAGATGTAGGCAGACAACTTGGGCTTGGGGCGCCATGTGCCCACACGAAGACTGGCCGGAAAGCATGCAGAATGCAAGCCTGCGCCGGCCTCGCCACTAGACTATCGGATCCGCGGACATGGCAGTGCGGCCGGTGGATCCGTAGATGTTCTGGACTTCCTGAGGAATGGGATCGTCCGCGAAATGTGGACCGCCATCTACCGTCGTGCCGGCCGGGCTTGGTGGGCATGGGCAGGGTGCCTGGGCTGCCGGAGCCAAGGCCGACGACGGAAGGGTAGGCCCTGATCCGCGAGGCGGTGTGGCCTGTCCCCGTTGTGGCGCCTGCCCGGGGCGAAGTTCCCGTTGTGCTAGTGCCTAGAAGGGTCAGCCAAAAGTTGGGTTAGGGCGTGGCGCCCACGCGGAAGACAGAGGCTAGCAGTACCCTTTGCCGGGCTAGGCCTGAGTGGGCTGCTGTGTGCTGACGAAGGCGGCCGGAACTTGCGGTCTCTGGCAATGCGGTTGATAGGCACGAAGGCGTGCAGCTGCGCTCCAACCTGATAGCTGGGGTTGGACATCGAGGGCCCAATGGCTGTTGCACGATCCATTAAAATAGGCCATACTTCCGTCCGAGCCCTTGGAGTGGGGATATGCTGGCCAGGATAACCAGTTGCGCGGTCGTAGGGTTGGATGGCTCCATGGTGGAGATAGAGGTAGACATCAGCCAGGGACTGCCCAGTTTCATCATCGTAGGGCTCCCGGATGCCGCTGTGCAGGAGGCGAGGGAGAGGGTTCGTTCGGCGATACGCAATTCGGGGTGGTCCTTCCCCATGAAGCGGATAACGGTAAACATGGCGCCTGCCGACCTCAAGAAGGAGGGTCCTGCCTACGATCTCCCCATCGCCATCGGCGTGTTGGCGGCCTCGGGACAGGCGGAGTTCGACCCCGACCGCAGCCTGTTCATAGGCGAGCTGGCCCTGGACGGGGCGGTGCGGCACACTAACGGCGTCCTGCCCATGGTGGCTGCTGCCAAGGGCCTCGGTTTCGAGCGAGTGTACGTCCCGTCCGCCGACGCGGCGGAGGCTGCCTTGGTGGAAGGCCTTCAAATCTTTCCCGTATCCAGCCTTTCGGAGCTAATGGAGCATCTGTGCGGCGGCCGGCCCATAGCCCCGTACACAGCCCTTCCTCATGCCGAGGATCTCGTGGACGATCAGGAGGCGATAGACTTTGCTGCCATCCGAGGGCAGGAGCACGCGAAGCGGGCCCTGGAGATCGCGGCGGCCGGGGCCCACAACGTGTTGATGGAGGGTCCACCTGGTGCAGGCAAGACCCTTTTGGCCAGGGCACTGCCCACTATAATGCCGCCCATGAGCCATGACGAAGCTATAGAGGTCTCCAAGATCTACAGCATAGCTGGGCTTCTGCCTCCGGACCGGCCCCTGATGCGGGTGCGTCCCTTCAGGGCTCCGCACCACACCATCTCCCATGCCGGCCTTGTAGGTGGCGGTAAGTGGCCTAGGCCCGGGGAGATAACGCTGGCCCACAGAGGAGTCCTCTTCCTGGACGAGCTTCCGGAGTTCTCTCCGGCGGTGCTCGAGGTGCTCCGCCAGCCCATGGAGGACAAGGTGGTCACCATATCGCGCGCGGCGGGCACGCTTACCTTTCCCGCCAACTTTCTCATGGTTGGCGCTATGAACCCCTGTCAGTGCGGGTGGCTGGGAGACCCGGTCAAGAACTGCACGTGCACGCCGACCGCTATAGCTAGGTACCGCAGGCGCATATCGGGCCCTATCTTGGACAGGGTGGACATCTACATCCACGTACCCCGGGTAGAATACGACAAGCTTACCGGTACTGATAACCCTGAACCTTCCCAGGCTATCAGGAAACGGGTGGAACAGGCGCGGGACCGTCAAGCCCAGAGGTTTGCCGGCACCAAGATGCGCACCAACTCCGACATGGGCCCGGCCGACGTGCGGCGCTACTGCCATTTGGACGCCGAGGGCCAACAGCTGATGAAGGCGGCCATGCGCCAGCTCCATCTGTCGGCCAGGGCCTACCATAGGGTGCTCAAGCTGGCTCGCACCATTGCCGACCTGGACAGCTCACCCGACATCTCCGCGGCCCACTTAGCAGAGGCACTCCAGTACCGTCCCAGGGCCGCCGAGGCGTACTGAAGGGAGAGGTTAATGGCTTTGGGCTCTAATCGGGTTGGTCGGCCTCCTGCACAGCGTGTGCTGGTGCTCTGTACCCACAACTCGGCCCGCAGCCAGATGGCCGAGGGGTGGATTAGGCACCTGGCGGCCCGGAGGGGACTGCCGTTGGAGGTCCATTCTGCGGGGACCGAGCCCGCTGGCCTGAAGCCTGAAGCTGTACGTGTCATGGCCGAGATAGGTATCGATATCTCGGGCCATCGGTCCAAGGCCTTGACTGACGTGCCGGAGCCATGGGAGTTCGACTTGGTCATCACGGTGTGCGATCAAGCCGCTGAAGTGTGTCCCGTTTATCCAGCGCGTACGCTGAGAATCCACGTATCCTTTAAGGACCCCGCCGGCTGCAGTTTGGAAACATGGCGCGAAGTTCGGGATGCCTTGGGCAGAATGGCTGAGGCACTGGTGTCCTCTTTGGAACGGGGTCAAGTTCCTACAGAGGAGCAGCTCCGCAGGGCGGCCTTCAGCGCCAGACCCTGAAATGTCCTGCCCCGCATAGTTTCTGCTTTCCTTGTGGCCTGTGCTAGAATTTGGTGAAACTGAGGGTCGAGGTGGGGCGTGTCATCCAGGAAGGACGACATAATTCAGGAGCTTACCGAGGCCCGGAGTGAGGTGCTGTCCCTGTGCCGTCAGATGACTGAGCAGGAGTGGTCGCTTCCCACCGACGAGGGTGTCTGGACCGTGAAGGACAATGTGCTCCACCTCTCCATTTCGGAGCCCGGGCTTCTCAGGCTAGCACAGAGGGCGCTTCGTGGGGAGACTCTGCGTAGCCCCGACTTTGATCTGGATTACTACAACCAAAGGCAGGTGGCAAAGTACAGGGAGAAGACGGTCCGGGAGATAATCTCCGACCTTGAGACAGCACGGGGCGCTACCCTTGCCTTCATAGCCTCCCTCGAGGAGTCGGATCTGGATCGAGAAGGTGAGGACAAGTACTTCGGTAGGGTCACGGTGGAATACCTGCTGCGCAGGATAGCGATGCACGACTGGCACCACCTAGAGGTGATCAGACGGGCTCTCAGCCGTGTCCCGTGAACCGTGAGGAGGTGGCCTTGGAGAGAAACAAAACGGCCCTGATGGCCATCACGGTGGCCCTTGCCCTTGCCATGGCGGCGGTGGCCCTTTGGGCACCCGTCCGTGGCCTGGCGAGTGCTGGGAGCCATGTCCTTCGAGCGCAGAAGTTCACAGCGGTGCAGTTTTCTCGGCCCGATTATGAGCACCTGGAGGCTGTTTTAGACAAACTGCGGAGTGCGGCGAAGCGGGTCGAGCTCAGCGACTTGGGCACCCCTGGGATCATCCAGCCGCCGCAAAACAAGGTGCTGTCATCGTTGGATGAGGCGGAGGAGCTTCTGGGCTACAGGCCACTGGTCCCTGGGTTCCTGCCGGAAGGGATGCCCTATGTCCCTACCCTGAGAGGCTATACAGCGGGCACTGCAACCATTTCCCTGAAGGTCAGCCAAATTCGCCAGTTCCTCGCTGATGCTGGCGTCGGGAATATACAGCTGCCGGACAGCTACGACGGCGCTAGGGTGACCCTAGACACCTGGCCAGCCCTCGTTGCCTCCTATGAGGACCCGGAGAACATGCTATTTCTTGCTGTAGCCCAGACGAGGCCGCCTGCACTGGCTGTCGACGGCAGGATCGACCTCGAGGGCCTCCGAGAGCAGGTGCTCGCCAGCGGCCTTGTGTCCGAGGCCGTGGCCCGACAGCTGCGGTCTGTGGATGACTGGACGATCACCCTGCCCGTGCCGGTTCCCGAAGGCGGCACCTCCAAGACGCTTGAGCTGAGGGGGACAACGGTACTGTTGGTGAGCGGCCCCCAAGGCCAAGAGCATCTTGCCCTCTGGTACGAGCGCGGCACCGTCGTGTCGCTATTGACGAATGCTCCTGAGGACGAAACGATAAGGGTGATAGAGAGCCTGCATTGATGGTTGCGGCGGGTCACGTGGTTTCAGCCATCGAAACCCGCGGCCTTCGCAAGGTCTACGGTTCCAGGGTAGCGGTGGATCGCCTCGATCTCGAGGTGCCGCAGGGGACGGTTTTCGGCTTTCTGGGACCCAACGGGGCGGGCAAAACCACGGCCATCAAAATGATGTTAGGGCTGGTGCGCCCCTCGGCGGGCAACGTCTCCATCTTCGGCCGACCGCTGGACAACGAGGTCAGGCGCCTGATTGGCTTCCTTCCTGAGCATTTCCGCTTCCCTTCCTGGCATACTCCCAGGTCGCTCCTCGGGCTCCATGCCCAGCTAGCAGGCGTTCCCTTGCCACTACTGGACCAGTGCGTCTCCGAAGCGCTCGACAGGGTAGGTCTGTCCGGGCGTGCGGGCGAATCCCTGAGCAAGTTCTCCAAAGGCATGCTTCAGCGGGTGGGGCTGGCCCAGGCAATAGTGGCCAGGCCCAAGCTGCTCTTCCTCGATGAGCCTACGTCGGGCTTGGATCCGGTGGGAAGGCGAGATGTGAAGGAACTTATCCGCTCTCTGAGGGCTGGGGGCGTTACCGTGTTTCTGAACACTCACATTCTGGCCGACGTGGAGGCGGTGTGCGATCGCGTAGCCATAATCGACAAGGGAAAGGTCTTGGCCCATGGGAATCCAGACGAGCTTGCCAGACTACACGTCAGCGTCGAGATCAGGCTTAGCCCTGCGGATCGCTCAGTCGCCTCGGTACTCGAGGGGATACCGCAGAGCTGGACCTTCGACGGCAGGCTGGCTTTGAGTGTAGATGATGAGGAAAAGGTTCCGGATATCGTCCAGCGCTTGGTGCATGCTGGGGCCAGGATCTACGAGGTAAAGCAGACGCGGCTATCTTTGGAGGACGTCTTCGTGCGGCTAGTGGCGGGGGAGCCCGAATGAAGGGGATTTGGCTCATAGCCTTAGACACCTTTCAGGAAGCCCTTCGACGGAAGATCCTGGTGGCCGCTTTGGCGGTGGTGGGGCTGTTCTTGGTGCTCTATACCGTTGGCCTCTACTTCGTGAGGCGAGAGCTTTCGTCGGATGTTAACCTTCCACCTTCTGTGTCGCTGCTGATTATGAGCGAGCTGTTGATACTGGGACTGTGGGCCGCCAGCTTCATAATCTTTCTGTCCGCAGGCATCATCCGGAACGATGTGGAACAGGGCTATGTGCATGTGCTGCTGGCCCGTCCCCTGTCACGAGCTCAGTTTGTGGTGGGCCGGTGGCTAGGTCTGGCTATCATGACCGCTGTCCTGACATCCGCAGTGGCTGCCCTTTTACTTCTGGCCACAGGCGTGGTGGCCGGCTACAGGCCTTCCCAGCCGCTTCTGGTGGCGGCCTTTCTCACGGTTCAGCCGCTGGTCCTCCTAAGCATGGGCGTCTTGGGCAGCGTACTTCTTCCCTCCGTGGGGAACGGGATCGTAGTATTTGTGCTGTTCATGATCGGGATGATGGGCGGCGTTGTGGAACAGATAGGCTATCTAGCGCGTCATACTACACTGTCTACAGCGGGAAAGGTGGTGGCCTTCCTGATACCCACTGATATCCCGTGGCGGCAAGCGGTTGCCTACGCCCAACCCGACGTCCTTTCCACCTTTCAGGTGGCCAGTCCCTTTTCGGCGGTGGCCCCGCCTACGGTCTGGATGGACCTGTACCTCGTGCTGTACTCGCTGTTCTGCCTGGCTTTGGCCTCGCTGACCCTGTCCTACAAGGACCTCTAAAGGCCGACAGAAAGCATATAATTCAGCTTGGCAGGCCATGGAATCACGTATTCTCAACGATCTACGCTGGCTGATCAAGGAGCGGAGCGTGAACCGGGAAGAGCCCCTTCAGCTCAAGCTGGCGAGAGAGCTGAAGGGGCTGGAGTTCAGGGTGCACCTCCAGTACGTGGCCCCTGGGCGCCCCAACCTCCTCGCCGTTCGCGGCGAGAGGCCTACCCTTCTTATCCTTACCCACGCCGACACCTTTCCGGCCTCCGATCACGAGCACCCCTGGGAACTTAAGGTTGACGACCATGGCACAGCCAAAGGACGCGGTGTGTTGGACGCCAAAGGTCAGATAGCGGCCGCGCTGGAGGCCTTTAGGCTCACGGATGCCGATGTGGCCTTCTCCACGGTGGTGGACGAGGAGGTTGACGGCCGCGGCTCACTGTATTTGGAGCTGCCCGATGGCGTAGAGGCGGCCGTAGTGTTGGAACCCACTGATCTCAGGCCAGCTGTAGCTCAGGCAGGCTTCCTTGAAGTTGAGGCAGAGATTCCCGGGCAATCGCGTCATGGCTCTATGCCCAACGACGGGGAAAACGCCATAGTCCGCGCCTGGGACTTCCTTGCAACCCTCAGGTCCCTTCCCTTCACGACCCGCTATCATCCTCGGCTCGGGTACCCGCGGATGAATTTGGAGATGATGGAGGGTGGGGGTCAAAAAGTAGTCGTGCCGCATCGATGTCGTCTTCGGATAGATATCCAGGTGCCTCCGGGCCTGACGAGTCGCGAGGTAGAGAGGCAGGTGTGCCTAGCAGGCCGCGCCTATGGCGGTAAGTTGGCGGTGGTGGACAGGGCCGAGCCCTTCGAGGTTTCCCTCGAGAGTCGGATCTATCAGCTGATGGCGCGGGCCATTTCCGAGGAGCTGGCCCGGGAGGTTGAGCCGGTGGGCATGCCCAGCTGGACCGACGCGGCCAACTTAGTGGCCAAGGGGGTACCGTGTGTGGTCTTCGGTGCTGGGAATCTGTCGGTGGCCCACACTGACAGAGAGGAGGTCTCTCTGCGGGATCTGACGACCATGGCTAACGTGCTGGCCCGGCTTCTTCGGCTGTGGAACTGTCGAGCTCCTTGACCATGCGTATCCACACGTTCCACCGGCCTGCAGGCTGGAACCCGAGGCGCTGGTACCAATCGATGGCCCGCTGGTTGTTCTCTCCAACCCAAAGTGCCAGGCGGCGCTTGCCGGCTGCCTTTGCATACTCTATGGCCCTCTCCATGAGCATTCGGCCGATACCCCTTCCTTGGTGGTCCTTGCTGACCACCACTTCGTGGAGCTCGGCGGCCTGCTGCCAAGCGTGCTCCCACTCCTTGTGTACGGACACGAAGCCCACTGGCTCCCAGAAGCTAGATGCCTCGCTGGGCGCGAAGTAGGCCACGAAGAAGCCTTCGGAGTCGCCGCTGAACAGCCATTCTAGGTACCCTTCTACGTCGCTGATCCTGCTGTAGGAGTAGGGGCTTAGCCCTGGCTGCGAGTACGCAGACATGTAGATGGCCCGCAGCCTAGGTTTGAGTGTGGCAAAGTTCTCCCGTCGTACCCTCTCGATGCGGATAGCCATAAGAGGATGATACTGGGCCGGGCACCGGGCCTGAAAGCAGGCCCGGTACCCAGGGGCGTCAACGTCCGGATTCTTTAATGGCCTTCAGCACGCGTTCGGGCGTTATGGGTATCTCCCTCAGCCAAGCCCCTATAGCATCGTGCACTGCGTTCACTATGGCCGGGGCCGGGATATCGATGGGGATCTCAGCTACGCTCTTGTTGCCAAAGGCAGTGGTGGGCTCATAGGTCTCCACCAGGATGGCCTTGATCTCAGGTGCATCCTTGGCTGTCGCTACCCGGTAGTCTGTGAAGTTGGTCGTAAGGAGCCTCCCACCTCTATCGTATACGAACTCTTCGAAGAGGCCGTAGCCAACGCCCTGGAGAACCCCACCCTCGATCTGTCCTTCAGCTAGGGCAGGGTTTATAGCCACCCCGCAGTCGACCGCCGACACGATCCTGAGGACCCTGACTTCGCCGGTCTCGGTGTCGACCAGAACCTCCGCCCCCTGGCACGCATAGGGAGGCGGGCTCTCACCGGAAGTGTAGGATGCTGCCCCGAACACTTGGCGTTTGTTGGGTCCATACATGGCCCTGTAGCTCACATCCGCAATGGAAACGCCTCGATCCGGGCTGCCCCTAACGTAGATGCGGCCGTCGGAGGCCTCCAGGTCCTCCGGGCTGACCTCGAGCATATCGGCGGCCTCAGCGAAAAGCTCGTCCCGCACCTTCTCCGCGGCCAGCTTGGCAGCCATGCCAGATACGTGGGTGGTGCTGGAGGCATAAGCTCCTACGTCGAAGGGTGTCACGTCGGTATCGGAACTGTAGATGATGATCTTGTCGACGGAAACGCCCAGCACTTCAGCCACCATCTGGGCAATAACCGTATCGCTGCCCGTGCCGAGGTCCGTGGCGCCCACGAAGACGTTGAAGGTGCCGTCCTCGTTGGCTTTGCAGGTAGCGCCGCCCATGTCCGCGCCGGGGATGCTGGTACCGTGGGTTGCGATGGCGATGCCAACCCCGCGCTTTACGGTCCCGTCGCCGGGATTACCTCGCTTCTCGTAGTACTTCAGCTCTTCGAGCACCCTGTCGATGCACTGGGGCAACCCACAGCTGTTGATGTACTTGACTACGGCCGTTCCTTCCGACAGATGCTCCGATACGGGCTCCCTGTCCCCCTCACGTATGTGGTTCTTCCGCCGGAACTCCACGGGGTCGATGCCGAGCATGTGGGCCAGCTCGTCCATGTGGACTTCCTGGGCGAAGGCACCCTGGGGCGTGCCGTAACCTCGGTAGGCCCCAGTGGGCGGCAAGTTTGTGTAGAAGGAGTCAGCCACGAAGCGCATATTGGGACAGCGGTAAAGGGAAAGGTTTTGGAGTCCAGTGACCATGGGCACTGTACAGCTATGGGTTCCATAGGCCCCTGCATTGGCGATGACCTTCATCTCCCGGGCCACTAGGGTTCCGTCCTTCTTCACGCCCGTCTTGAGTCGGATGACCATGGGATGTCTGGAGCGGGCACTGGTAAACTCCTCTTCCCTGGAGTAGAAGAGGCGCACGGGCCTACCAGTTGTGAGGCAGAGGATCGCCGCGACGTCCTCTATCACCATCTCCTGTTTGGCCCCGAAACCGCCACCTATGCGGGGCTTTATCACCCGGATCATGCCAGCAGGAATCTGCAATTCCTGAGACAGTATGCGGCGGGTGTGGAAGGGCACCTGGGTGCTCGTCCTAATGACCAGCCTATTCTGTTCGTCCAGGTAAGCTATCGCCACGTGAGGCTCGTTCGGAGCCTGGGAGACCTGCGGCACGCGATATTCCTGTTCGTATACCAGGTCTGCTTCGGCAAAGCCGTTCTCTACGTCGCCAATCTCCATCTCCACGTGGTACACGTGGTTCCTCGAGGGATCGTATATGCCTCGCGACTCCGGCTCATCGTGGATGACCGGCGCGCCGGGTTTGCTGGCCTCTATAGGGTCGAAGACTGCGGGGAGCACCTCGTAATCGACATAGATGAGGCCCAGGGCCTCCTCCACCAGCTCGGGCGTCTCAGCCGCCACGAAAGCCACACGGTCGCCTACGTGGCGCACCTTGCGGTCCAACAGGTAGGCATCGTAGGGTGAGGGCTCTGGAGGCTGTTGTCCTGCCGTGGTGTGGGGCACCCTGGGGACGTCCTTGTAGGTGAGCACAGCGTGCACCCCGGGCAACGCCCGCGCCTTAGAGACGTCGATCTCCCTGATGATGGCGTGGGCGTGCGGGCTCTTCAGGATGCCGGCGTGGAGCATGCCCGGCAGCCTCACATCGTCCGTAAATACGGGCTCGCCGCATACCAGCTTAACTCCGTCTACTCGCCATACCCTCTGTCCTACTACTCGAAACTTTGTTGGAGACATGGTCCCTCCCCAATGCTCAGCGTGTTAGGTGCCCTGGACTTGGATCTCAGCCCCATGTATGTTAGCTGGAAACCTTGAGACGTGTCAAAAAAGGTTCAATCGCCGTTAACGGTAGCTCTAAGGATCCTTGCCAGATCCTCCCAACCCTCGCGGTAATCGAAGCGGAACACGAGGCGCCCCTGAGGATCCACGAGGAATATGTAGGCGCTATGGTCCACGCTGTAGTTGCCCGTGTTCCCCAGGGGTACTTTGCTAAACGTCACCCCGTACGCCCTTGCTGTCTGGGCGATGGCGCCCGGATCGCCCGTAAGTCCAATGATCTCTGGGTCAAAACGGCGGACATAGCGCCCTATGACCTCTGGGGTGTCTCTTTCAGGGTCTACCGTGATGAAGAGTATCTGAACGTGGGCGGCCTTTGCTCCCAGGCTGCTGCGGGCCCTTGCCAGGGTGATCAGGGTGGATGGGCAGATGTCCGGGCAGTATGTGTACCCGAAATAGGTCAGGAGGTACTGGCCCCTGAGATCGTCGAGCGATACCCTTCTTCCGTCGTGACTTATCAGGGTGAACTTTGGGGCGGGGACAGGAGGATCGTACCTGAAGGCGGCAAAGGGTTGGCTCCCCAAGACCTGTCCAAAGGCCCCGCTGGCCACCAAGGCAGGGGCGGCCACCAGCAGGCCGAGTAGGGCTACGGCTGTAAAGGCTATTAAAGAAGCGCGCATTGCCACACCAACAAAGGCGGGGAAGGGCGTGGCCGGCGTAGGAACCTTGGTTTGAACCCTGCCGTGTCTCAGTGGCTAGAGCTGCTAGGGGTCACGCGTAGGGCCAGGACGAAGCTCGCGACCAGCACAGCCAGAGCGATGCCCAAGGCTACCCACACCGCCGTATGCTCGCCCACGGCGAGCAACAGCCTTGAGAGGGCGAAAACTATGACAAAGATGACCGCGAGGGCGGCCAGCGGTATGCCCAAGGCCATGGCTACTCTTCCCAAATCTGCCTCCTCCTGCATTATCCTCAGCGTTAGTGGCCTTCAGGTATGCCCTTCTCCTCCCTGGAGAACGTAGAGAAGAAGTCCACAGTTATGATGACCCAGAGGGGGATGCTCCCAAAGACCTTCATGATCAGCCCACCAATCAGCTGGTCGGTCATGGGGTCCATCCCAAAGGGCTTCGGCGTCAGCGCGTAGTACCTGTAGATCAGATCGGTGGCGAAGGTCGGGAACGCTCCTATGACGCCGGGTATTATCGAAAGGGCGAACAAATATGCCAATCTCAGCAACCAGGGTAGCCTGTGCTCGTGAAGGGGCCCGACCACGGGCGTCCACACCAACAGGGCTGTGCCCAAGAAGGTAAGTTCCTGCCAGGTATGCCAGAGTTCGCCGTAGAAGGGGGGGTCAACGGTGCACAGCTGGGCATACTGCGGGATGTGCCAAAGCACGAGGCCCTCGTTGAACAGGGCAAAGGCGACCAATGGATGTGCAACCACACGCCCGACCCCCGCCAGGGGCAGGCCGGCCACCTCCTTAAGCTTGCCCAGCAGGTGCCTAAGTGCCCAGCTCGGCGTGCCCAGGAGCAACAGGACGGGTATCAGTTCCGTAAGGAGAAGGACCCGGACCATGTGGGCCGCCAGCGAGTAGCGGTTCGCCAGATCGTAGAAGGGCGACACTTCCGAGAGAAAGAGGAGCGCCACGCCGCCTACATAAGCCGCTACCTGCCAGCCTCGCACGGGATACACCCATGCCATCTCCTTCAACGAAAGGCGCCGGCGTATGGGCCCCAGGTACGCCAGGTACAGGGCCAGGAAAACCAGGACCTGAGCCAGAATTATCGGGTTCCAGCTCCATCGCAGGTAGAGCCCTTCGAACCACATGGGTCAGAGCACCAACACTCCAAAGAGGGCCATAAGAGCGAGCACCACCACCACGCCCAGCAAGAGTGGGCCGCTGAACACGTACGACAACAGCCTGTTCTCGAACTTGAGGTGCATGAAGTAGAGCACGACCAGCGAGAACTTGGCCGCAGAGAGCACCAGTAGCGTGGTTATCATGAGGCCTCTCTGTAACGCGATATAGTACACGGCCACCTCGATCAAGGTTACAATGGCCAGCACCACCGCCACCTTGATGTACGTGACCGTGAGGTCGTGCAGTTCCTCGCCGAGCCTCTCCACCGCATGCGGGCCGCTATGAGCCTTCTGTGTCACTTCTGCCTCCAAGGTTTCGTCGGTCATTGGAGACCCCTCCGCCAGATACCATCAGTAGGGCATCAGGTATACCACTGTAAAGATCACGATCCAGACGATATCTACGAAGTGCCAGTAAAGGCCGGCTATCTCGACCGTCGTGGCTCGATCCACGCCCAGCTTGCCCAACAGAGAAGCGCCCACCAGCGAGAGGAGTATGAGGATACCTACCGTGACATGGGCGCCATGGAATCCCGTGAGCACGAAGAAGGTAGTGCCAAAGAGGTTCACGCTCAGGGTCAGTCCTTTCTCGACGAAGATGGTGAACTCGAAGACCTGTCCTCCTATAAATATGCACCCCAACAGTGCTGTGGCTATGAGCCATATGCGGGCGGCCGGGAGGTTCTTGAGCCGCATGCTGTTGACGGCTAGGGCCATGGTGAGGCTGCTCATCAGCAAAACGAAAGCGCTGACGGAGGTATACGGTATGTTGAACACGTCATGGGGATAGGGCCCAACAAGGCTCTGTCCACGGTACACCTGGTATGTGGCTATCAGGGAGCCGAAGAAGAGGCACTCGGATCCAAGGAAGAGCCACATGAGCAGTTTGCGGTGGTCAACGGCGCTGGCCGCTGGAAGGGATGTGCCGTGTGTCAGGGTCGTTTCGCTCAATCCAAGCCCTCCTTCCCGTTCAGGATGCTGGCTCCAAGGCCCAGCCGTACACGCCCAGTAGGGTTATCAGGACGCCGACCGCTACCACGGGCCACGCGTAAAAGATCATGGCCCCCAGGGCCACAGTGATTCCCAGGGCGAAGATGACGGGGTAGTACGAGGGCTTGGGCATGTGGATGTCTTCGTGGGCTTCCGCGTGGTCATGACCAGGGTTAGAGCGGCCCGCCGATGCATGGGCCGGCCAGTGCCCAGCTGCCCCGTATTTCTGCAGCCAGAAGGTGTCGCGACCGATGGCCGTGGGTATCACTGCAAAGTTGTACTCCGGTGGCGGTGATGGTATCGTCCACTCGAGGGTGCGCCCGTCCCATGGGTCGTTGCCGGCAATCTGCCCATGCTTCAGGCTATGGACGGCGTTGTAGATGAACACAAGGACCGCGAGGGCGATTACGAAGGCCCCTATAGTGACCACCATGTTCCAGAACTCCCAGCCCATACCCGGAGGATACGTGTACGTCCGTCGCGGCATGCCGCTGATGCCGAGCAGATGCATGGGTCCGAAGGCCAAGTTCATGCCCAGGAACATCAGCCAGAAGTGCAGCTTGCCGAGACGCTCATCCAGGAGCCTTCCAGCATACTTGGGCCACCAGTAGTAGATGCCCGCGAACAATCCGAATATGGAGCCGCCGAAGAGGACATAGTGGAAATGCGCCACCACGAAGTAGGTGTCGGTCTGCTGGTAGTCGCTGGGGGCCGAGGAGTGCATGACCCCCGAGAGGCCGCCTATTATGAACAGTGCCACCATGCCGACAGCGAAGTAGAGAGGGGACTTCATGTTCAGGTGGCCCCGCCAGAGAGTCCCTAGCCAGTTGAAGATCTTGACGCCCGTGGGTATGGCTATCAGCATGGTCGAAATGGCGAACACCGAATTGGCTATCGGCCCCATGCCCACGGTGAACATGTGATGGGCCCACACACCCCATCCCAGGAAACCGATAAATATTCCGGAAAACACCACGAAAGGATAGCCAAAGAGCGGCTTCCTGGCGAAGGTGGGAATCACCTCGGACACTATGCCCATGGCCGGCAGGATCAGTATGTAGACCTCAGGATGCCCGAAGATCCAGAAGAGATGCTGCCAGAGGATCGGCTGGCCGCCTGCGGCGGGGTTGAAGAAGTTGGTGCCGAAAAGCCTGTCGAACATCAGCTCGATGACGGCGACCGTTATAGGTGGGAAGGAGAAAATGATGAGGAACGACACAACCATGGTCATCCAAGTGAACACCGGCATGCGCATTACGGACATGCCCGGGGCCCGCATGGCTATGATGGTTACCAGGAAGTTAAAGGCGGAAGCCATGGAGGATATCCCGAGCACGCTCAGGCCCATGACCCAGAAGTCCATGCCCAGGCCTGGGCTGTACTGGCGGCTGGTGAGGTTTGCGTAGGCAAACCACCCGGCATCCGGCGCCTGCCCCCAGAACCATCCAAGATTTAGAAGTATAGACCCGAAGAGGAACGTCCAATAGCTGAAGGCGTTCAGCCTTGGAAAGGCGACATCCCTGGCTCCGATCTGGAGGGGCACCACCAAGTTGAAAAAGGCAGCACTGAGCGGCATGATCACCTGGAATACCATGGTGGTGCCGTGCATCGTGAACAGCTGGTTATAGGCATCGGGCGAAAGGAAGGTACCGTTCGGACCTGCCAACTGGATTCGGAGTAGTAGAGCCTCTATCCCTCCGAGGAGGAAGAAGGCGAAGGCTGTGAAGCCATACATTAGGCCAATTCTCTTGTGGTCGACGGTAATTACCCACGACCACAAGTACTCCAGGGCGCTAGGCCTTGGCGCCACTCCCCGTATCGCCCTGTCTGCTGTAGCCATATCTCAGCACCTCCCAGTCAACAGCTCCAGACCGAATTGTGTCCCTATTTGAGCCCTTGCAAGTAGGCCACGAGGGCCTTCACTTCATCGTCAGTCAAGGCCGGCACCACCATCTTGCTGCCCGGCTTCACGGACTGGGGTTCTTTTATCCAGGTTGCCAGGTTTTCGGGCGTGTTGTCCAGAACGCCAGCCGCCAGGGTGAGGCGACTGCCGATGTGCGTAAGGTTGGGCCCCACCTTGCCCTGGGCCTTGGTCCCATCGACCGTGTGGCAGGAGAAACAGGCGGCCTTGCCCATGAACAGCTCCTCACCCTGCCTGGCCAGGTCCGATGCGGGTGGAACTGGCGGACGTTTCTGGCTGTCCACCCACGACTGGAACTCCGAAGGGGTCTGGACCACGACGCGGAAGCGCATCTGGGCGTGCTGTGCCCCGCAGAACTCCGCACACTGGCCGTAATAGACCCCAGGCTCCTTGGCGTTAAACCACATCCGGTTGGGATGGTTGGGTATGAGGTCTGTCTTCCCTGCTAGCCTAGGCACCCAGAAGCTATGGATAACGTCGGCGGTGTCCAGGTCAGCCACTACGGTACGCCCGACGGGAATGTGGAGTTCGTTGGCCGTGGCGATGCCCAGATCCGGGTATTGAAACTCCCACCACCACTGGTGACCTATAACCTTTACCCTCAAGGGGTCACCTTGAGCGGGCGGGGGGCTAGCCAGATAGAAGAGGGTCTGGATCGTAGGGACGGCCACGAAGATAAGCACTATGGCCGGTGCCAGGGTCCAGGCTATCTCCAGACGGCTGTTGCCGTGGATCTGTGGGGGCAGGGCCTCGCCGTTGGAGGGCCTACGCCGGAAGCGGATTATGGCGTAGATGAGGGCGCCCTCCACGACAACGAAGACCACCGCGGCCATGTATAGGATCGTGGTGGTTAGGTCCTTGAGTATGGCCGCGTTGTCGCCACTAGCAACAAGCCAGTTTTGGGGTTCCGAACTAACACACGCCGAACCGAGAAGTAGCACCGCCAGCGACAATATGGTTTTCACGATCCCCTTGGAGCTATGCCTGCGTAGCCGAAAGCTCAACGCACCCACCTCAACATTTAGGCCTCCATGTGTTGCTCGATGGACGTACCGCCACTAGGCCAATAGCATGAAGAACTCAGGAACACGCCGCCACTGGAAATGCCAGAGTACCAACGGCGCATGGGTGGGGGGCCCAATTGCGCGCCATCGCGGGACAGCCGAGCGACAGCTCGCGTCAAGACTCGGTCAACCTTCCTCAGAAGAATATAGCACGGCGGTTCTATCAGTGTCAAGCCTTAGGCGACCGTCTCCGGCGCCCTACCTCCGCGGCCAAAACCGCCAGCAGGTCGAGGCTGGTGTGATTCCCCTAGGTTTCCGCTGCTTGAACGTGCCCCGAGCTACCAGGCTTGACATGACACCGCCAAGAACTCAGAGCTGCCCGCTGGGCAACTACAGGGATCCTCAGCATGACACCGGCTACTTCCTCCCAGGAGATCTAGCGGTCGGGGTCTTGTCTTGTGCCGGTGTCCTGTGGTAGCGACTGGACACTGCTTGGAACCGCGGCCCCAGAAGGCTAAACCTCGTAGAAGGCGAGCCCCCTGCCCGTGGCCATCCGGACCACCGCTCGCGTCTCGCTTCCAGGGCACCGAGGCCTCCGACCCATCGCATGGACTGACCACATCCGTGTGATGCTAAGCCTTCGCCGGCCGGTTCTCCGGACACGGCAGTGATTTTGTCTGACAGCCTGTTATTCCGCCGGGGCACTGCTCTTTCGGGGAGTTGTGGCAGATCGGGGGCTGAGACGTGTCTATGTCAGGCGATCTCCTTTGGAAAAGCCGTCCGCGTTGGACGGTGAAGTTGGCTGCGGACTGTAAATAGTTAAGTTGTAGGTCCTTGAGGGAGAACTGAGTGACTGCGAAGCTATTCTGGCCCGGCGCGGTGCTGGCCGTGCGCCACACCGGCTGGAAATGCCTGCTTGCTGGTGCACTCGGACGCTTCCTGGGGTGACGAAACGGAAAGGTATCGGTGCCTTGGTTTCCTGTGCCGGTGGGGGGTGTGGCGCGACGTTAGCGAGGGCTGAACCCGCCAGGGGTAGACACAACAGCTTGGGGAGTCGGGTGCGGCCTAATCGCCTCAGACTCTGACTATTTTTGGGTACGCTCTGTAACTGTTCAAAGGTGTGTTTCGCTGGATACGGCATTAGGGGGTTAAAGTAAACTGAACTTAAGGGTCTGTGTCGCGGGCTGTGAGGGGTCGTTGAGGGCGAGGCCGTGAGAGCCATTGGGGAGCTGCTAAGGGGGTTGGTGCCTAGTCTTAAGGAGGATGACATAATCAGCGCCCTTCGGGAGCAGTGTGCTAGGATGGACCGAGGTGAGCGCAAGCTTTTGGGCGAGATCCTGTTGGAGCGGGGCCTTATCGGTGAGACAGACCTGAGGGCAGCTTTGGCACGCCAGGAGCGCGAAGGGCGTAACCTATTTGTTAGAAGGGTTTTCTCTGAAGGTGAGGCCAGTTGCGGCTAGGCTATGGACAGGGCGGAAACCGCTCTGTCGATGTCCTGGCGTATCTGGGCAACCAGTGCTTCTACAGTGGCGAACTTCTGCTCATCCCTCAGCCGTTCCACAAAGTGCACTTCAACGGTCTGCCCGTAGAGGTCGTCGCCGAAGTTGACGATGTGGACTTCCAGGACCGTGCCAAATGTGTCGAAGGTGGGACGGGTGCCCAGGTTGGCCACTGCGGGGAGGAGGTTTGACGATCGCTCGATCTGGGCCCAAACGGCATAGACGCCGTCTCTGGGGAGGGCCTTAAGGGGATGGTAGGCCAGGTTTGCCGTCGGGATGCCCAGGAGGCGACCACGTCCATCGCCCTTGACCACAGTTCCCTTTACCATGTGGTATCTTCCCAGGAGCTGTGTAGCGATGCGTACGTTGCCTTCGGCCAGGGCACGGCGGATCCTAGTGCTGCTGACGGGCCGACCATCGACCAGGTAGGCGGGGCACTCCACGACGGCGAAACCCCTGAGGGTCGATAGCTCGCGGAGTCGGGCCGCGTTGCCTTCTCTGCCCTTGCCCAGGGCGAATCCCTGGCCAACCCAGATCTCCAGCACCTTCAAGTGGGAGCTTACCATGTCGAGAAAGTCGGAGGCTGTCAGGTTTGCCATGGCCTGGTCGAAGGTAAGTTCCACCAGGACGTCAACCCCTTGCGCCTCCAGGAGCTTGGCCCGTTCGTCAGGAAGGGTCAGGTACCACAGCGGAGAGGCTGGATTGATGACAGCCCGCGTGTGAGGGAAGAAGGTTATCACTGCGAGGTGAGAGCGGGTGGAGTGTGCCCTCAACCTGGCCTGGCCCAGCAGGTACTGGTGGCCAAGGTGTACGCCATCGAAGTTGCCGATACACACTATACTGTTGCCCTCGGGAAGGGGACCGTTCCAATCCTTAACGGATATCATGGTGGCTGTGGAAAACCTTCCGCGGGTGCCACAGGTCGGCGTCACGCCGGACAAGGATGGCCAGGGCTCGGCCTTCAGGCCCCAAGGCCACAGCCTCACTGGCCGGATAGTTGGCCTTGAACTGCGCCGACAGGCCCCTGGCCAGGGCATGAGCTGTCGTGCGGTCCACCACGGCAACGTTCGTGCTTCCCAGGACCTCCTCGGGCGGCAGGATCAGCTGGTCTAACCATCCGTCCCTTGACGCCGCCTCCACCTGGTCCAGATCTACGGCCTCGTCCAGGTAGAAGGGCCCAACGCGAAGCCTGAGCAGGTAGCTCAGGTATGCACCGCATCCTAGGGCCTGGCCCAGATCGTGGGCCATGGAGCGCACATATGTGCCCTTGCTGCATTCCACGCCCAGGTACAGGTTCGGCGGTTGCCATCCGAGGAGGTCAAGGGCGTGTATCTTTACAGTGCGGGGCCTTGGCTGGACTTGGATTCCCTTTCTCGCGAGGCGGTGCAGGCTCACCCCGCGTGTTTTTATTGCTGAAAAGGGGGGAGGAATCTGCTGGATCTCTCCCCTGAAGGATTGTAGGGCCTCGAGAAGCTCTCCCAGGCCGAAAGTCACTGGGTTTGGTCCGGCCACTACCTGTCCATCGGCGTCGAAGGTGTCGGTCACCACCCCGAAGGTGACCCGGGCCAGATATGCCTTTTCGGAGCGTTCTAGGATCTCCAAGAACTTTGTTCCATGGCCTACCGCGATGGGAAGGATGCCCTCAGCAGCGGGATCGAGAGTTCCGGCGTGGCCGGCTCTTTTGGCGCCCGTCAGCAGCCGCACCCTGTCCACCACATCGACGGACGTAACCCCGGCTGGCTTATAAAGAAGTATAAGGCCGTCGGTCACTTGTGTTCACCGCCTTCGCCGCGTCCCTCCGAAGCTGCTTGCTGCAGAAGCTCGGCTATCCTAGTGCTGTACTCGATGGAGGGGTCGAACTTGACGCTAAGTTCGGGTACGTAGCGCAGATCCAGCCTATGGGCCAGTTCGCGGCGCAGGAATGGCAGAGAATGTTCCAACGCTGCCAAGGATTGGTCCCGCTCTGAGGGGCTGCCCAGCACACTCACCAACAACTTTGCATGGCGCAGGTCCGGGCTCACTTCCACTCTGGTTACGGTTATGAAGCCCAGCCGGGGATCCTTGGCCTTGCGCTGGAGTAGTTCGCTGACTATTTCCAGTATTAGACTGGCCACCTGCTGCTGCCTTCGGTTGCTTGCCATGCAGGCCCCCTTGCGGGCGTCGACAGCGTGTAGATGTCACGCCGGGCGCCCCGCCACCTGTTCCTTGTGATAAAACTCGATGGTGTCGCCCTCCTGGAAGTCCGAGAAGTTCTCCAGGCCAATACCACACTCGTAGCCGGCAGCCACCTCGCGCACATCCTCCTTGAACCGCTTAAGGGAAGCAACCTGGCCCTCGTAGATAACGGTCCCAGCCCTCAACACTCTGGCCAAAGAGTTGCGCGTCACCTTGCCTTCATTGACGTAGATGCCTGCCACCTGCTGGTTTTTGGGCAATCTGAAGACTGCTCGGACTGTCGCGTAGCCGTCTGTAACCTCACGCCACTGGGGCTCCAACAGGCCCTCCAGGGCGGCCTTAACGTCGTCTACCAGGCTGTATATGACGTTGTAGTACCGGATGTCTACCTTGGCCTGTTCGGCGGCACGTCGGGCCGCAGGGTCCGGCCGAACGTTGAAGCCAATGATGATGGCGCCCGTTGCCCGGGCAAGCATTATGTCCGATTCCGTAATGGGGCCGGTGGCCTGGTAGATGATATTTACCTTTACCTTCTCGGAGCTAAGCTTTTCGAGGGAGCCGCGGATGGCCTCCAGGGATCCTTGAAGGTCTGCCTTGAGGATGACCGGTAGCTCCTGGACCTTGCCGGCTGCGATGAGCCTCTGGATGTCTTCGAGGCTTCTAGTGGGTGCTTCTTCCTTGGCCGCGCGCCGGCTGGCCTCCTCTGCCTGCATCTTAGCGGTCTTCTCGTCCGGCACCACCTTGAGGATGTCGCCAGGCTCGGGCAGTCCACTGAGGCCGAGTATCTGCACGGGAGTAGAGGGCTCCGCCTTGCGCAGTTTCCGTCCCCGGTCGTCGTACATGGCGCGCACCTTGCCCCAGACCTTTCCTACCACCACGACGTCGCGCAGGTTAAGCGTGCCGCTCTGGATGAGCACGGTAGCCAAAGGTCCCTTGGTGGGTTCCATCCGTGCCTCGATAACGGTGCCCACGGCCGGCTTGTTGGGGTTTGCCCTGATGTCCTCCATTTCGGCCACCAGGAGGATGGTCTCCAGCAGGTCCTCGATGCCCTGGCCTGTCCTGGCCGAGACCGGCACCGTCTCCGTGGTACCACCCCAGTCGTGGGGGACCAGGCCGTGGTCGGCCAGTTGCTGTTTTACCCTATCCGGGTTGGCCTCAGGCTTGTCGATCTTGTTGATGGCCACCACGATGGGTACTCCGGCGGCCCGGGCATGGGCTATGGCCTCGAGGGTCTGCGGCATCACCCCGTCATCGGCTGCCACTACCAGGACCGCTATGTCGGCCACCTTGGCGCCCCTGGCGCGCATGGCAGTAAAGGCTTCGTGCCCAGGGGTGTCAAGGAACGTGATCTTCTTGCCATGAACTTCGACCTGGTAGGCGCCGATCTTCTGGGTGATACCCCCTGCCTCTGTGGCGACCACGTTGGTCTTTCTGATGGCATCCAGAAGCTTCGTCTTGCCGTGGTCCACGTGGCCCATGATGGTCACCACGGGAGGCCTGGGCACGGCCTCGGGGTCGTATTCCCTCACTTTCTGACCGGCGGCCACAGCCTCGGCCTCCAGCTCCACCTCGGGAGGCCTCTGGGGGACAGTTTCGAAGCCAAGGTCCGAAGCGACCACAGCTGCGGTGTCGTAGTCGATCTGCTGGTTCACGTTGACCATGACACCGCTCCGGATCAGTTCGGCCAAGATGCGGATGGGGCTCACTCCCAGGAGCTCGGCCAGCTCCCGGACTGTGATCCTGGGCGGCAGCTCTATAGGAGCCCTCTCTACAACCTGTGTCCTGGCCGGTGCCCCGATCCGGGGTCCGCTTCTCAGTTCCTCCAGTTTGGCCGGCCGCGATGGCAACGATGGACCCTTGGGCTTGCCGGCGGCTTTCTTGGCCTGCCTTGCGGCCCTGGGTTTGGCCCTTACCGGCCTTTCAGCGTCCTCGAGCTCCTCTATATCTTCAGGCACACTTTCGACAGCTTCCGGATCGTCGTCGGGTAGCATTGTGCCCGGCATGCTAACTGTCACCTCCCTGGCCTGTCGACCTCGCAACTGCCTCCGATATCTTCGTGTGGCCCCTTCGTGGAAGGGTCTGAGCGAAGCTCCAGAGGGTCTGGATATCCTCCTGGGTTATGTTGGTTCTGAGAGCCCTGACGAGCGCGCCGCGGCTCAGGGCCTCTTCCCAGCACTCGTAAACGGTGCAGAGGTAAGCGCCCCTCCCAGGCTTCTTGCCCGTAGGGTCCAGCTGGACGCTGCCTGCAGGGTCCCGCACGATGCGCAGCAGCTCCCGTTTGGAGGAGGTCTGCCTGCATGCCACGCAGGTCCTAATGGGCACGTGCTTGGGCCGCGGACCCTTACGCTTCGGGCTCAAGGGTCTCCTCCACCGATGGGAATACCGCAACCTCCCGGCCCTCGTGGCTTATGACCAGTTGGCCATCGCTGAGAGCCAACTCCACTTCCTGTCCCTCGAGTTCAGCAGGCAGGGGGCCGTAGGAGTTGTTGCGGAAAACAACAGTGCCGCCCTTGCGCACCTTGCGGATAACGGTGTCGCGGTCCGGAGCGGCTGTCTGCTGTTTCTCGAAGCTGGTCACAAGCTCATCGTGCCAAAGGACGAGGATCTTGTTATCCCTTTCCGATATTACCACCGTCTCTCCCGCCAGATGTGGAGGAAGGGGGCCGTAGGTGTTTCCCTTGTAGATAAGGTAGCCGTCCTTTCGCACCTTTCGAGGTTCGCCGTGGCTGGCGGACAGCTGTTCGGCGGTGGCCAGGGAAGCGAGCTCGTCGGCCTGCCGTGCGGCCGTGGAGGCCAGCTTGGCAAACCCTTCCTCGGCGCTCTTGGCCACTTCGGACGCGCTCTTGATATCGATCTTCCAACCCGTCAGCTTGGCCGCCAGCCTGACGTTCTGCCCCTCTTTGCCGATGGCCAAAGAGAACTGGCGCTCCGGCACTATGACAGTGGCCGTGCGCTCTGCCTCGTTGAGCTCGACGCTGATAACCTGGGCAGGGCTCAGGGCGTTTGCTATGAACACTTTGGGATCAGGATCCCACTGTATGATGTCGATCTTCTCGCCTGAAAGCTCGTTCACTACGTTCTGTATGCGCACGCCCCGAATGCCGATGCACGATCCCACAGGGTCGATGCCCGGCTGTCTGGCCCACACTGCCACCTTCGACCTCAGGCCCGGCTCCCGCGCGATCGCTTTGATCTCCACCAGGCCGTTGGCGATTTCCGGAACTTCTAGCTCCAGGAGCCGCTTGAGCAGGTTCCTGTGGGTTCGCGATACTATCAGCTGAGGGCCTTTGGCCGTCTTGTTTACTTCCAACAGGTACACCTTGAGCCGCTGGTTCAGCCTGTACCTTTCCGTTGGCACCTGCTCGGACTGGGGCAGGACGGCCTCGGCACGCCCAAGGTCCAGAATTATGGCCCTTGGCTCGAACCTCTGCACAGTGCCGGTCACTATGTCGTCCTTGCGGTCTGCATACTCCTCGTAGATGTGCTCTCGCTCGGCCTCGCGGATCTTCTGGAACAGGACCTGCTTGGCCGTCTGGGCGGCTATGCGGCCGAAGTTCTTAGGAGTAACCTCAACCCACAGGGTGTCGCCAGGTTGGGCGTCCTTCCGGATGAGCCGGGCCTCCTGGAGGCTGATCTCCGTTGCAGGATCAGTAACCTGATCCACTGCCGTTTTCTCGGCGTACACCTTGGCATTGCCCGTGTCGGGATCGACCTTTACCGTGATGTTCTGCTTCATGCCGTAGGCACGTTTGTAGGCAGAGGCCAAGGCCTCCTCAATGGTTTCCAGGATGACCTCCCGGGCCACCCCACGCTCAGCCGAGATCTGCGTTACCGCCGTGTAAAAGTCCGACTTCATGCTAGAATGTTCCCTCCTTCCAAATGCCCAACAAAAAAGTGGGTTGCGGCACCCACTTTCCCCAAGCGTGCTATATCGGACCTACCCTCAGTATAGCACACGGTTTGGGCCAGTTCAAGCGGGCCCTCAGCCAGTGGCGGCTTGGAGCGCCGTGCTATAATGGCCATGAAATTCCGCGCATCGAGGATGGGGGGAATGGCGGTCAGAATCGGCATCAACGGCTTCGGGAGGATCGGACGGCAGACCTTCAGGGCCCTTCTGGAAAGGTATCAGGATACCCTCGAGGTGGTGGCCGTTAACGATCTTACGGACAACCAGACTTTGGCTCACCTTCTCAAATACGACTCGAATTATGGACGCTTCGATGTAGATATCTCGGCAACCGAGGAGTATATCGTTGTAGAAGGTCGACGCATCCTGGCTTTTGCTGAGAGAGATCCCTCGAAGCTTCCCTGGAGGGACCTCGGCGTGGAGCTCGTGGTGGAATCTACTGGGGTGTTCACCGATGCGGCCAAGGCGTCGGCGCACATCACCGCGGGGGCCAGGAAAGTCATCATAACGGCGCCGGCCAAGAATGAAGACATAACGATAGTGCTGGGTGTGAACGAGGAGATGTACGACCCCGCCCGGCACCATATCATCTCGAATGCGTCGTGCACCACGAACTGCCTGGCGCCCGTGGCCAGGGTCCTTCGGGACAGCTTCGGGATTGTGCGGGGTTTCATGACGACGGTGCATTCGTACACCAACGACCAGGTCATCCTCGACTATCCGCACCGCGACCTGAGGCGGGCACGGGCGGCCGCGCTTAACATAATACCCACCACTACGGGCGCAGCTAGAGCGTTGGCCCTTGTTATGCCCGAGCTGAAGGGCCGTTTCGACGGCTATGCCCTGAGGGTCCCAACGCCCACGGTGTCCGTTATTGACTTCGTGGCTGAACTGGAGCGGGAGGTTTCGGTGGCTGACATAAACGCGGCCCTGAGGGAGGCGGCCGAGGGGAGGCTTAAGGGTATACTCGCCTACACCGAGGAACCTCTGGTGTCCATGGACTTCAAGGGCGATCCCCACTCGGCCATAGTGGATGGTCTTTCCACTATGGTGCTGGGCGGCAACCTGGCGAAGGTGGTAGCTTGGTACGACAACGAGTGGGGTTACTCATGCAGGGTAGCCGACCTGGCTAAGTTTATCGCTGACAAGGGGATCTGAGCTGTGGCGAAGAGGACCATCAGGGACATAGACGTCTCGGGTAGGCGCGTGCTCGTCCGGGTAGATTTCAACGTGCCCCTTTCGGAGGGGCACATAGCTGATGATACTCGCATTCGGGCCACCCTGCCTACCATACGCTACCTGTTGGAGCGGGGCGCCGCGGTTATCCTCATGTCCCATCTGGGCAGGCCCAAGGGCGTGGAGGAAAGATTGCGCCTCCGTCCAGTGGCAGAACGCCTCTCTCAGCTTCTTGGCATGCCAGTGCAGTATGTGACCGATTGTGTGGGGGCCAAGGTCAGGAAGGCCGCTGCCGATCTGCAGCCCGGCCAGGTGCTCCTCCTGGAGAACCTACGGTTCCATCCTGAGGAGGAGGCGAACGACCCCGAGTTTGCCAGGGAACTTGCTTCCCTGGCCGAGATCTACGTTAATGATGCCTTCGGTAGCGCCCACAGAGCCCATGCGTCCACGGTGGGCGTCGCCCGCTATCTACCGGCTGTGGCTGGTTTCCTGATGGAACGGGAACTGAAGTACCTCAACGAGACGTTGAAGTCGCCCGGACGGCCCTTTGTCCTCTTGATCGGCGGCGCCAAGGTATCGGACAAAATTGGAGTGCTTGAGCACCTGGCCGGAAGGGTAGATGCCATGCTGGTAGGTGGGGGGATGGCCAATACGTTCCTGATGGCCAAGGGGTACAGCGTGGGGGCATCGTTGGCGGAGCCGGATAAGGTCGCCACTGCAAAGGAAGTGATGGATCGGATGGAACGCGAAGGCAAGTCAGTGGTTCTCCCGGTGGACGTGGTGGTAGCTCTGGAGGTCAGGAGCGACGTCGAGACAAAGGTCTGTCCTGTGGACCGAGTGCCCGACGGGTGGCGAATTGTCGACATCGGCCCGGAGACATTGAAGGTCTTCGGCGAAGTGCTGTCGCGGGCGAGGACCGTGGTGTGGAACGGGCCCATGGGTGTCTTCGAGATCCCGGAGTTTGCCAACGGCACGCGTAGCGTGGCGCAGGTTCTGGCTGGCCTGGGCAATGCGGTCACAATAGTCTGCGGTGGCGAATCTGCGGCTGCCGTCGAACAGCTGGGCCTGGCTGAACGGATGACTCATGTCTCAACGGGCGGCGGCGCCGCTCTCGAGCTGTTGGAAGGCAAGGAGCTTCCGGGCGTGGCGGTCCTGCAGGATATTCGGGAGGAGGCCTGATATGGCCCGCGTGCCCCTGGTGGCCGGCAATTGGAAGATGCACACCACATTGGACCAGGCCATGGATCTGGCGGAGCTCATGGTCGATCAGCTGGACGCCATTGGCGGGGTGGATAAGGTGGTATGCCCGCCCTTCGTCCACCTCGTAAGCCTGGCGCAGTTCTTCGAGGACACATCCATTAAGGTAGGTGCTCAGGACATGCACTGGGAGCCCCAGGGCGCGTACACCGGCGCTATATCCCCGGTGATGTTGAGGGATTTCTGCGACTATGTGATTTTGGGCCACTCCGAGCGCCGGCGCCACTTCTGCGAGACCGACGCCAACGTGAACCGCAAGGTACTGGCCGCGTTCGCCCACGATCTCATCCCAATAGTATGCGTTGGTGAGACCCTGGAGGAGCGGGAAGCTGGGCTGACGGACGACGTTGTTAGACGACAGTTGCTCAGCGCTGTTCAGGGTGTGGAAAGGGAGGTGGCCCACAAACTGGTGGTGGCCTACGAGCCGGTTTGGGCGATCGGTACGGGGCGGCCTTCGACCGGAGAGGACGCCAACAGGGTCGCCGGGTTCCTGCGGGAACTGATGGTAGAATCCTTCGGGGCGGAGGTGGGCCACAGTGTTCGTTTCCTGTACGGGGGCAGCGTTACGGCCGCTAACATAGCTCACTTTGTTTCCTTTCCGGAGATCGATGGGGCACTCGTTGGCGGCGCCAGCCTGAAGGCGGACGAATTTGTGTCCATCGTCGAGCAGGTGGCCCGCATTAGAGACTAAGCGGAACTTTTAGCGGAGCTGAGGGTCTTGAAGCCTTATCTGAACATAGCACAGATAATTCTCTCGGTACTTTTAATTCTTGTGGTGCTCATGCAGTCGAAGGGCTCGGGTTTCAGCGGGGCCTTGGGTGGGGATGTGGGGTCCATCTACCGTTCGCGGCGCGGCCTCGAGAAGACCCTGTTCCAAGCCACCATTGTCCTCGCGATCCTCTTCGTAGCCATATCCCTCGCCAGTAGCCTGTTTGCCGTCTGAAGCGTTGTGGGGTACCTGGCCGATAGAAAGAGACTGCCTCTAGCTGTTGCTGTAGCCGCCTTTGTGCTGATCCTGGGTCTTAGCGCCTATTTTCTTCTCACAACTTACCAGAGGGTTGTCCCCGACGTGGGTGGCACCTATGTGGAGGGGACGGTAGGAAAGCCCCAATACATCAATCCGCTTCTGGCGTCCAACGACATAGATGCCGATCTGTCCGCCCTCATTTTTTCAGGGCTCACCCAGACGGATGCATCGGGGGCAATTGTTCCGGACCTGGCGAAATCCTGGGACGTATCGCCGGATGCCAAGGTGTTCACCTTTCACCTGCGCGAGGGGGTGCGTTGGCAGGACGGCATCCCCTTCAGCGCCGACGACGTAATGGCCACCATCCGGCTCATCCAGGACCCGGCGTTCCCCGGGAGTCCCGACCTGGCGGCGGTATGGAGGAGCGTCTCCGTGGAGAAGCTCGATCCCTACACCGTCAGATTCACGCTGAAATCACCATATACCCCGTTCTTGAACATGACGACTCTCGGCCTTCTTCCGGCCCACGTGTTCTCCGGCGTCTCCGCCAAGTCTCTCCCCTATCATCCTTTCAACCAAAATCCCTTTGGGACAGGAAGGTTCAGGTTGGCCAAAGGAGGGCTGGGGCCAGACCGCGTCGTGCTGGAACGAAATCCAGACTACTACTTGGCCCGCCCGTACCTGGATCGGGTGGAGATCCGCTTCTTCCCAACATGGGAGAGCGCTCTGGCGGCTTTGAGGAAGGGGATGCTCCAGGGCGTGGCTTACGTACCGCCCGAGGACCTGTCGGCCGTCAGGTCCGATGGCCGATTCGCGGTGTATTCCGAGCAGTACTCGGGCCTAACCTTGCTCGTCTTCAACCTGCGCCGGTCGCCCTTCGATCGTCAACCTGTGCGTCAGGCCCTGGCACTTAGCCTCGATCGGCAAAGGCTCATCGATGGCGGCGTGCTGGGCCAAGGGGTGCTGGCCGAGGGCCCGGTACCTCCCAACTCGTGGGCCTTCAAGCGGGACCTCGCACCCCTTCGGCCAGCGCCCGAGATAGCCGCCCGTCTCTTGCAGGGCGAGGGCTGGCGGCTTCAGAACGGCCGGTGGCAGAAGGATGGCCTGCCTCTCAAGCTGACGATAGTCACCAACGAGAACCCGGAGCGAGAGCGCGTGGCCAAGCTGGTGGCTGACCAATGGCGAGACTTCGGTATAGAGGTGGACGTAAAGTCGTACCGGCTAACCAAACTGCTCTCCGACTACCTTTCCGTCCACCAGTTCGATGTAGCCCTGGTGGGGTGGAAGGGGGTGAACAACGACCCCGACCCGTACCCTCTGTGGCATTCTACCCAGATCGACGGCGGGCTCAACTTCGGTGCATACCGGAGCGTCCGCGCCGACCAGCTCCTGGAAAGGGCGAGGCAGACCCTTTCCCAGGACGAGCGCAAAAGGCTCTACCATGAGTTCCAGAGCATTTTTGCGGAGGATGTCCCGGCCATCCCCCTCTACTACCCCGTTTACAACTTCCTGGTCTCTCGGGAGGTCAAGGGGGTGTCCCTTGGCGTGCTCAACGACCCGAGCGACAGGTTCAGGAGCATCTCTCAGTGGTACATGAGGACGCGGACCGTTTACTTCGGATCTTCGGGGGTGCCTCTAGAGGCTTCGGGAGGTAGGTAGATGAAAGCCGAGATAGTGGCCGTGGGCACGGAGCTCCTTCTAGGAGAGATCGTGGACACCAACAGCGCGTTCCTGGCCAGCGAGCTGGCGGACCTGGGCATAGACCTTTTCTATATCTCGCAGGTGGGGGACAACCTGGGCCGATGCACCGAGGTCATCTCCCGGGCTTGGAACCGCTCGGACCTGGTGCTGGTTACCGGGGGCCTTGGTCCGACAGAGGACGACATCACCCGAGAGGCTGTAGCCGCTGCCCTGGGAGAGGAGCTGACCTTGGACGAGCCTACCCTCGAAAGCATACGGGCGTATTTCGCGAGGAGAGGGCTAGAGATGCCCCCAGCCAACAGGAAGCAGGCCATGCTCATCCCCTCGGCTCGGTTCGTCGCCAATCGGCTGGGCACGGCACCGGGCTGGTGGGTTGAGCGCGACGGCAGGGTTCTGGTGGCAATGCCCGGGGTTCCTTCCGAGATGAGGGCGATGTGGGAGGAGCAGGTAAGGCCCCGCCTCCAGGATCGAAGCACGGCCAAACTGGAAAGACGGGTCCTGAAATGCTTCGGCATGGGGGAGTCGAGCGTGGAGGCCGTTGTAGCCGACCTTGTGAGATCTTCCAATCCTACGGTGGCAACCTATGCCAAGCGGGACGGGGTCTACGTGCGTATAGCGGCCAAGGCTGCCACCCCGGAGGAGGCAGCCCACATGTTGCATGAGGTGGAGGTCGAGATCCGAAAGCGACTGGGCAGGGTGGTTTATGGAGCTGACAACGAGACGCTTGCCGGCGTAGTCGGCCAGATGCTGTTGGCCAGGGGTTGGACCCTGGCAGTGGGCGAGTCCTGCACGGGGGGACAGCTGAGCAGCCTGATCACGGACGTGCCGGGATCTTCCAATTACTTCTTGGGTGGCACAGTGGCTTACACGGTGGACGCTAAGCAGAAACTCGGAGTTGAGGGGAGCATACTTCGAGAGGGTAACCTGGTGAGCCACGAGGTGGCCAGGGCGCTGGCCTCGGCGGCCAGGAAGGCCTACGGGGCTCATGTGGGCATCGGGATCACGGGTGCGGCCGGGCCGGAACCCCACGGCGGGGCGGAGGCGGGCACCTTCTTCGCAGGTGTGGATATCCTGGGTTCGGTGCACTCGGCACAGTTCTTCCGTCCCATGGAGAGGTCGAGCTTTAAATACTACGCGGCCCTGGCCGCCCTGAACTTCCTGAGGCTTCAACTGCTCGACCTGAGCTGAGGGGACGGTCGGGCTCCCGCATGTGTTGCGGCCCGACCGTCCCTCCATGCCCTCTACCTTCTCACCCAGGAGTAGGGGTAATCTGGATCGTCCAGCTCCTTGGCGGCAGCAGTGAGCTTGAGGGGTCTGAAGGTGTCCATCATGACCGCCCATTCCTCCACCGCCTCCACATTCAGCGTAGCTTCGACCGCCCCTGGCTGTGGCCCATGCACCAGCCCGTGGGGATGAAGCGTGAAGGCGGCCGGCTCGATGCCGACACGGCTCATGAACTTGCCGTCCACGTAGTACAGAACCTCGTCGCTGTCGATGTTGTAGTGGTTGTACGGAGCCTTTATGGCCAGCGGGTGGTAGTCCACCTTCCTGGGGACAAAGGAGCAGACCACGAAGCCTTCGCATTCGAAGGTCTGGTGTACCGGAGGCGGCTGGTGGATGCGGCCGGTGATGGGCTCGAAATCTTTCATGTTGAAGGCCCACGGATACAGGTATCCATCCCATCCGACCACGTCGAAGGGGTGGTGGTCTAGCTGGTAGAGCATGAGCTTTTCGCCTACCTTGACCTTCACTGGGAAGTCTCCCTTCTCATCGACCGTAAGGAGCTGCTCGGGGCGCCTTATGTCCCTGTTGTAGAAGGGGGCGTGTTCGAGGAGCTGGCCGTACTCGTTGCGGTAACGGCGGGGGACCTGTATCTGCCCTCTGCCCTCTATCACCAGGTGCCTTTGAGGCAGGTCTTTAGGGACTAGCCTGTAGGTGGTGCCCCTGGGGACTACCAGATAGTCGAAAGGTCCGTAAGAGAGGGTGCCAAAGACGGATTCGAGGGTGCCTTGGCCCTCGTGGACGAAGATCAGCTCGTCGGCCAGCGCGTTGCGGTAAAAGTAGTCCATACCCTTTTCCGGCCTGGCTATGGCCAGGGCCACGTCCTCATTGAAGGCGATCACCTTCCGTCCGGAAACGGGGTCTCCCTGGGGCTGGATGCTCCTAGATCGGAAAAGATGGTGGCGGTGCTCCCCATCCCACAGCTCAGGTACCAGGTAACCCTCGAGACGAAGGTAGGAGATGTTGGTGGGCGGGTATACGTGGTAGAGGACGGAGTAGTTTCCCGAGAAGCCTTCGCGCCCGAAGACCTCCTCGGTGTAGAGGCCGCCGTCGGGCTTTCGGAGCTGGATGTGGCGTTTGGGCGGGATCGTACCCATCTGGTGATACATCATCGCTACACACCTCCTGAGCAATCTGTCCAGGTTCGGCCTTGGCAGGGGCTTGACGGGATCGGCGGTCGGTGCTATTATAGTCTAAACTGCTAAACTTGTAAAGATATGAGTTTTGGCTCTCCTGGCGGCCGCAGCCCAATATCGATAGCCTATGACCCGGACCTTCCCCTCTGGTATCAGGTAGCTCGTACCCTGCGGTGGCAGATAGAGCACTGGTACGCCCCGGGAGATCGACTTCCGCCGGAAGTCGATCTGGCGGCCCGGCTGGGTGTGAGTGTGGTCACAGTCAGGCAGGCCTTAGCTTCTCTCGAGAGGGAGGGCCTTATAAGGAGGCAGCGGGCCAAGGGGACCTTTGTCACCGACGAGGCCAGGCGTCGGCGGAGCCTGCAGTTCTCTGGCTCCCTCGACGAACTGATCGGCCACGAATATCCGCCCGGCATGGAGACCGAGCTATTAGAACATCGCATCTTGGTGGCCGATGCCGGCCTGGCGATGAGTCTGGGCCTCGATGAGGGCCAGGGTTACCACTTCTTCCGGCGCCTGTGGCTGTGGGAAGGGGCACCGCTCGCCTATCTGAGGAACTACCTGCCCGAAGAGGTGGGGCGACGGGTAGATCCCTTCGAGTTGCTATCTTGCCCCATGATGCAGATCCTCCAGCGCCTCCTGGGAGAGAGGCTCCACTGCGTGCGCAAGTATTTCACAGCGGTCCAGGCCGAACCGGAGGTGGCCGCATATTTGGACATAAAGCTGGGCGACCCTGTCCTCAGCCTCAGGTCGGAGATCTACGACGTGGATGGATCGTTGGTCAACTTGGCCCTCATCTACTATCGGGCTGACAGGTACCGGCTCTCCCTGGAGTTGAGGCTCGACGCCAGGGCTGGGAACAGCTGATCTGTGCAGACAAAACCGAAGGAGGAAGATATGCGGGGTACTCACAGTGTGTTTCTTGTGGCGGCTTCCCTATCGTTGGCGCTCTTTGCGTGCGCGGGCCCTCAGGCAACACCTTCTCCTCAGCCATCCCCGACGAGGGCGCCCACAGCTCCGAGCCCTGCTGCTACCCCCACTGCGGCGGCTAAGGGCGAGGTTAAGGTCGGAGTCAACCTAGAGCTGTCGGGCCCAGCTTCGGTATGGGGCCAGCCCCAGCTCAATGCCATCCGTATGCTGGTTGATCAGATCAACGCCGCCGGCGGTGCTGGAGGATGGAAGATCAAGCTGATCGAGTACGACAACAAGACGAACGAGACCGAGTCCCTGGTGGTGACGCGGCGCCTCATAGAGCAGGACGGCGTTTCGGCCATCCTAGGGGGCGGCACCACCCCTACGACCATGCCGCTGATACCTGTTGTCACACAGGCAGGTGTGCCGCTGGTGTCCATTGGGTCCTCCAATGCCATTGTGGAGCCTGTGGCCGAGCGGAAGTGGGTCTTCAAGACGCCTAGCAACACACGCGACATAGTCACCAGGATGGTCGCCTTCTTGAAGAACAAGGGGTGGACCAAAGTGGGGTTCATGAGCGTCAACAACGCGTACGGCGATGCAGGGCTTAAAGAGTTTACAGGCCTTGCGCCCGGTGCTGGCATCGAGGTGGTGGCGCAGGAGAAGTTTGGCGCTACCGACACGGACATGAAGCCCCAGCTTACCAGGATTAAGGGTGCCAACCCACAGGCCATCGTCGTCTGGGCCATCCCTCCTGCCGCCTCCATAGTGGATAAGAACTACAAGGAACTGGGGCTTACCATCCCGATCATCCACGACCACGGTGCGTCTTCGTGGACCTATGTGGAGCTCAGCGAGGGTGCAGCCAACGGAGCCTACGTGGTAACCGTTAAGTCCATGGTGGCGGACCAGTTGCCCGACACTGATAAGGTCAAAGCCGTAGCTCTCAAGTACGTAAAGGACTACGAGGCCAAGTATGGCAAGAAGGCGGGTGGCATAGATGCCATGGCCTACGATGCCATGCTACTCTTGTCTAAAGCGATCGAGAAGGCCGGAGCAGATCGGAAGGGCATTCGGGATGCCCTTGAGTCCATGACAGGGGTTGTGGGGGCCACGGGCGTGTTCAATCTGAGTGCCCAGAACCACAACGGACTGGCGCCGGAAGACCTCGTCGTGGCTCAGATAAAGGAGAACAAGTGGGTACTTGTGGAGAGGTGACGGCCTAAGGTGGTTACGCCCGAGACCGTACTGCAGTTGATAGTCTCTGGCCTGGCCATGGGAGCCATATACGCCTTCATCGGCGTTGGTTTCGTGACTATCCACAACATAACGGGCTACATAAACTTTGCCCAGGGAGAGTTTGCCATGCTGGCCGCCATGACGGCAGCCAGCATGGTGGCCTCGGGCGCGCCCATGCCGGCGGCCCTCGCGGCAGGGTTGGCGGTAGCTGTGGCATCTGGGGTCCTTGTGGAACGGTTGGCGGTGGACACGGTGCGGGGTCGTTCCCCCCTGGTAGTGTTGGTCATGACTGTGGCGGCGTCGGCTGTGCTGAGAGGCCTTGCCCTGCTGGTCTGGGGCTCCACACCCCTTTCCCTGCCGGCCTTTACCCCTGGGCCACCCGTTTCCTTGGGTGGGGCAGTGATATCTAGGCAGGACCTTTGGGTGCTCGGTCTGGTTACGGTCAGCATGCTCCTGCTCTACCTCTTCTTCGAACGCACTGTGCCTGGCGCCGCGATGCGGGCGTGTGCGTCCAACCGGATGGCAGTGCTCTTGGTGGGGATATCGCCCAGGGCCATGTCCTTGGCGGCCTTTCTGGTAGGGTCCCTATTGGCCGGCGTTGCCGGGGTTGCTGTAGCGCCCGTGAGCCTGGCCACCTACGACATGGGGCTACCTTTGGGGCTGAAGGGCTTCGTAGCCTCCGTGGTCGGCGGTCTGAACAGCGCCCCTGGTGCCGTGTTGGGTGGCTTGATGCTCGGAGTGTTCGAGTCCCTGGCCGCAGGCCTCATATCTTCCGGGTACAAGGATGCCATATCCTTTGTGCTTCTGCTCGCGGTGCTGGTGTTCAGACCCTCTGGCCTTCTGGGCCTCATCCAGCTACGGAGGGCTTAGGTGAACCCGTTGTCGAGATCGATAAACCCTGTACTACCGGCTACGGCCTTTGTTCTGGCTGCAAGCTTGGTCCTTGCCGGGAACATATACATACGTGGGTTGGTGATCCTGATCTCGCTGTACACCGTGGCTGTGGTGGGTCTTGCGCTTCTGCTGGGCAAGGCCGGCCAGCTCTCGTTAGCCCAGGGGGCCTTCTTCGGGCTTGGAGCGTACGGTTACGGCGTGCTGACTGCCAAGCTCGGGTGGGACCCCCTGCCTGCCCTCATAACCACCCAGGCTGCTGTCTTTGCCGTGGGCTATCTCTGCGGCATACCGCTCCTAAGGCTCAGCGGCCACTTCCTCACCCTCGGCACCCTGGCCGTAGCCCTCATATTCAACGTGGCTATGCACGAATTGTCCCCACTGACAGGCGGGCCTTCAGGGCTGGTGAACATAGCCAGGCTGGGCGTGGGCGACCTGAAGCTTACCAGCGACGTGGGCTACGGGCTGCTGTCCCTCGTGCTGGCGGCGCTGGCTTTGTACAGTTTCCGCAACATATCGCGCAGTGAGTTCGGCATGTGGCTCAGGGCCATGCGGGACAGCGAGGTGGCGGCCTCGGCCATGGGGCTGGACATCTTCAGGGCTAGGCTTCTGGTCTTCGCCATGGCGGCCGCGTATGCCAGCTTGGGCGGATCAATCTACGCGGCGTTTACTACCTTCATAAGCCCCGCGGCCTTCGATGTCCTCCTGGCCATCCAGTTCGCCGTAATGGCCTTGCTCGGAGGGTCGGCGAGCTATTGGGGGCCTGCCCTCGGTGCGGCGTCCATAACATTGCTGGGCGAGGTGGTGAGGGACTTGGTGCCCAGGCTTGTACAGGGAGCCCGCGGTCAGGTGGAGATAGTGGCCTTCGGTGTCATCCTGGCCGTCATGATGGCCGTGATGCCGGAAGGGATAACGGGCCTGACGGCACGTCTGAGGAGGACTGCCAGTGTCTGAGCCTGTGCTGAAGGTCAGGGGAGTAAGCAAGCGGTTCGGAGGCCTCCAAGCCCTTAGGGACGTGAGCTTGGACATACCAGCAGGGTGTGTCACGGCTGTGATCGGCCCGAACGGCGCCGGCAAAACCACCCTGTTCAACATCATCACTGGGCTGGAAAAGCCCGACGCCGGCTACGTGCACTTCCGGGGAAGGGACGTGACCGGCTGGCCACCGCACAAATTGGCGGCCTTGGGCATGGGGCGTACCTTCCAGAACCTTCAGGTGTTCCACAACATGACCGTGCTGGAAAACGTGCTCTTGGCCGGCCAGCGGGGCCGCCAGCCCTCCGTGTGGAGGGCCCTCATGCCAGCGGGCGGGGGTCTCCGGGTGTCCGAAGAAGCGGCCCTCAAAGTGCTCGAAAGAGTGGGGTTAGGTCCGTTGGCAAACAGGAAGGCGGGCGACCTATCCTTTGGCCAACAGCGCATGCTCGAGTTGGCTAGAGCGCTGGCTCTGAGGCCAAACGCCTTGCTCCTCGACGAGCCGGCGTCGGGGCTTAGTCCGGGGGAGAGGGCTGAGCTCCTCCGCGTCGTGGCCGAACTGCGCAAGGACGGGCTTGCCGTGCTTCTGATCGAGCACGACATTCAGACGGTGATGACTGCCGCAGACAGGGTTGCCGTGCTGAACTTCGGCGAGAAGATCGCTGAAGGGAGCCCCGAGGAAGTTAGCCGTGATCCCAAAGTGGTAGAGGCTTACCTAGGTGGCGAACTACCAACAATCAGCAGGCGGTCGCGGTTGCCAGGTCCCGAGGAAGAACACGAAGTGCTGACCGTGGCCAACCTGCACGTGTATCGAGGCAGTGTGAAAGCCCTGAGGGGAGCCTCTTTGGAGGTGCGGGCTGGCGAGTTGGTCACGGTGGTAGGCAGCAACGGCGCCGGTAAGTCTACATTGATGGGGGCTGTGGCTGGACTTTTCCCGGCCTCGGAGGGTCGGATTCTGTTCTTTGGACAGGACATCACCTCTATGGAGCCCCATTGCAGGGTGAAACTCGGTCTGAGCCTCGTGCCGGAGCGGCGCCAGCTCTTCGACACCCTGACTGTGGAAGAGAACCTGGTGCTTGGAGCCTATTCCCACTTTGGAGCCTTGGGGCCAATGGGTGAGGAGCGCGCACGCCTGGCGAGGAACCTGGAGCGGGTGTTCCACATCTTTCCTAAGCTGGCTCAGCGCCGCAGACAGCTTGCAGGCACTCTGAGCGGTGGCGAACAGCAGATGCTTGCCATCGGAAGGGGCCTCATGAGCCGTCCCAGGTTGCTCATGCTCGATGAGCCCTCCTTGGGCCTTGCGCCCAAGCTTGTGGCGGAGATCTTTCAGGCGCTTCTGCGGCTTCGGGAGGAGGGAACGACCATACTCTTGGTGGAGCAGAACCTTAAGGCCGCCCTGGCGTGCTCGGACCGTATCTACGTGCTGGATCGTGGGGAAGTTACCTTCTCGGGATACCCCAGCGATCTGGAGTTGAAGTTCGAGTTTGGGAAGGAACTGTTGGGAAGGGAGACGTTCGCAGGATGAAGCTGGTTACCTTCGAGATAGCTTCCCCGATCGGACCAGTTAGACGTGTGGGCGTGCTGTTGCCCGGGGAAGAGATACTGGATGTGAACTCCGCGGCCCTTTTCTACTTCACCGAGCAGGGCGAGGCCCGACCCGACCATGCGGCGGACTATTATGCCCCCGCCGACATGCTGGAGTTCATCAGGGCGGGAAGGCAAGCTCTGAAGGTGGCCGAAGACGTGGTCGCCTTCGCCCAGGCCGTGATGCGCTCGGGTCAGAGGCTCGATTGGCGCGATCGACGCCTCACCTTCAGGGCAGGGGAGGTCCGGCTCAGGGCGCCCCTCCCCAGGCCTCTGTCGTTGAGGGATTTCATAACCTTCGAGGTACATGTAAAGGACGCCTGGGCCAGGCGCGGGCAGCCTGTCCCCGAGGCCTGGTACGAGTTTCCTGTCTACTACAAGGGGAATCCCTTCTCCATCTTGGGGCCGGACGACGACGTGATATGGCCGCGTTACACCCAGCTCCTGGACTATGAGCTGGAGCTGGCCTGCGTCATTGGCCGACAGGGCCGCGACATTTCCGAAGACAAGGCATGGGAGTACATCTTTGGGTTCACCATCATGAACGACTTCAGCGCCCGCGACATCCAGAGGAAGGAGATGAGCACCCTGATGGGTCCGTCCAAGGGGAAGGACTTCGCCACCGCCCTCGGCCCTTGCCTGGTGACCGCGGACGATATCGGCGATGTGCGCAATCTGCGCATGATAGCCCGAGTCAACGGTGAGATCTGGTCCGAGGGCAACTCCGGCACTTCCTATTGGACCTTCCAACAGATGATCGCCCACGCATCTATGGAGGAGACCCTCTACCCCGGAGAAGTGCTTGGATCTGGGACCGTGGGCAAAGGGTGTGGGGCCGATCTGGGCAGGTGGCTCAAGCCTGGGGACGTCGTAGAGCTGGAGATCGAGAACATAGGTGTGCTCAGAAACCGCGTCGTGCGGCGCGAAAGCTAGGAAAGCTAGACAAGTTTGCCGGAGGGATGCAGCATGAAGTTCGGTGTCTTCAGCGTCAGCGATCACTATCCGCAGTTGCCCAGGACGGAGCGACAGCACTACGAAGAACTGCTGGAATACGCTCAGGTCGCTGAGAGCCTGGGTGCTGCCAGCTTCTGGGTGGCCGAGCACCACTTCCACGAGTACGGCATCGTGCCGAATCCGGCGGTGATGCTGGCTGCCCTAGCCCGCGTAACCAAGGCCATCAGGCTGGGGCCCGCGGTGAGCGTGCTCACCTTCCACAACCCGCTCCTAGTGGCCGAGGAGTACGCCATGGTGGACATCCTCAGCAGCGGCAGGCTCAATTTCGGAGCCGGCAGCGGTTACCTAAAGCATGAGTTTGAGCATTTCAAGGTAAGCCTCGAGGAGAAGCGGGATCGGGCCGATGAGGCTCTCCAGGTGGTGCTCAGGGCTTGGAGCGGCGAACCGGTCCATTTCACGGGTCGTTACTTCCAGGTAGAGGGCGCCAGGATAAACGTGACCCCGCTTCAGAAGCCCCACCCACCAGTGTATTTTGCCACCTTGAGGCCTGAGGGGGCCTACCAGATAGGGAAGAAGGGCTACAGCCTCCTGATGATCCCGTACGCCACGGTGGACAACCTCAGGGAGCTGGAGCCCCTTATCGGGCAGTACCGGCGAGGTTTGGAAGAGGGCGGTTTCGATCCCTCCAGCCGAGAGGTGGCGATCACATTCCACACCCACGTGGCGGAGAGCTTCGAGCAGGCCTGCGCAAATGCCCAGGGTGCGCTAGAACTCTACGTGAAGACCCGTCTCTACGCGAAGCAGAGGTTCCTGGACTACCTCTACGCCAACGACATCGTCCTCTGGGGAGACCCTGAGCACGTAGCCTCTATCGTGAGGAGGGTCTTTTCCATGGGGGCGACGGAGATCATCCTCCTGATGGACTTCGGCGGCCTTGAGCAGAGGTTGGTCTATCGGTCTTTGGAAAACTTCGTGCGCTATGTGTGGCCGGCTGTGAGCGGCTCCCTGGCCGCGGTGTAAGTGGTTACGCTCTAGAGCCAAACCTGTCCCCCCATAGGCTTTCGAGATGCCCGGCCTCGAGGGGGGTACGGGGCAGGGGTGTACCACGTCCTACACGGCAGATGGTTTGAACAGGCCTCGCCTGTGGGGCATGGACCCAGATGACGAGAGCGAGCCGACGCACCGGCCGGTATGGGGCAGAGGGTCATCGCCCCGGCGCCGGGCGTCTGTGCCGCTTCACGGGATGGAGCAGAAGCCAGTAGCCATGCGGATGCCCGCGGGATCGCTTCCCAGGACGGTCGTAGTGTACAATCGACCAACGAGGCAATAAGAGTCGCAGTGGGAGCTAAAGTCAGGAAGGCCAAGCCAATGCGGCGCCGCGGCGCGTCTGCAGGTACTCTCCTCCTGTTTGGAGCTATTGCCCTGGTGGCGGCGGTGGCCGTGGGCTTTTTACTTTTGCGGCCGCCCTCGGCCGGTGCATGGGAGCTGAGGACCGAGGACTTCCATGCCCTGCTCTTTAGCCCTACTGACCCGAACACGGTGTACTTCGGGCACCACAATGGGATCATGATAAGCACGGATGGGGGCCGGACGTGGACAGACCTCCACAGGCGGCAGGGCTTCGATGCCATGGCTATGGCTGTCCATCCGAGGGAGCCGAACGTGCTCTACATGGCCGGCCATAACGTCTTCTACGTGAGCCGAAACGGCGGCCGAAGCTGGGAGCCGATGGTCACCGATCTGCCTGGTACGGATATCCACGGGTTCGCCGTAAGTCGTGGCAGGCCGGGCGTGCTCTTTGCCTTCGTCGTTGGCCATGGCCTGTTCGTCTCGGAGGACAGAGGGTCCCACTGGAGCCTGTTGAGCCGTGCCCTGCCGACGGACATCACCTCCATTGCCTCGGCGGGAGGCACGCCAGAAGTGCTGTACGTTGCGTCGGCGAGCGAGGGGGTGCTGATGAGCATAGATGGAGGAGCCTCATGGCAGTCTGCAGCCGCTCCAGGATGGCAGTGGAGGAGTGCGGTCATATCGTTGGCCGTGAGCCCGGCGGATCCCTCGGTTCTTTTGGCGGGCACGGCGGACGGGCTTTACAGGAGCGGTGACGGTGGACGGACGTGGCAGAGGCTGTCTTACCCCGGATCCAATGCTGTTGCTCTGGCGATAGCGCCTGACGGCCGTCGAGTGTTGGCCGTGGAGTTCGTTAAACAGGGTCTGGGGAGGGTTCATATCAGCGATGATGGCGGCGACACGTGGGACAAACGGCCTTGACGCCGAGGCTGCCTCGCCCTGCGACGGAAGGCCCCGCACAGCCCGTCATCCGCTGTTCGCCCGGTTTTACCATTTTTTGACTCTCTTGAGCGAGCCGCGCTTCCTTCGGGAGGCACGGGCTGTCGTTGCCAGCGATCTAGCCGGACGGATCCTCGAGATCGGGGCGGGGAACGGGGCGAACTTGCCCTACTACAGCGCGCAAGCCGATCTGACCCTTGTAGAGCCCGAAAAGTACCTGCTCGACAGGGCGGCCGAGCGGGCGCGTGCCCTCGGGAGGCCTGTGAAGTTCTGTCTTGCGCGAGCAGAGAGCCTTCCTTTCTGCGATGCAAGCTTCGACGCTGTGGTGAGCACGATGGTGCTGTGCTCCGTGGACTGCCCCGTGAGGGCTCTCAAGGAGATCGCGCGGGTGCTCCGGCCTGGAGGAGTGTTTCGTTTCATAGAACACGTACGATCCGGCTCGCCGCGGGCGGCTTGGCTGCAGGACCTGATCACGCCAGCCTGGCGCCGCATCGGCGGAAACTGTCACCTCAACCGGCCCACTCCCGAGCTTATGCGGACAGTTGGTTTCGCGATCTATCGGGTCGAGGTGATCCGCGAGGGAAAGTTGTTGCCTGTGGTGGCCGGTGAGGCGAGGCGGAAGGCCCTCTGAAGGGTCGGTTTCTGCACTGTGGTATACTGAAGCAGCAAACTTGTAGGCAGGTGTACGGCGTGCCTCAGATTGGCCCGTTGGAGCTGGTTCTTATACTCCTGATAGTGATCGTGATCTTCGGAGCGGGCAAGATTTCTGAACTGGGCGGGGCCCTTGGCAGGGGAATCCGCGAGTTCCGTCAGGCAGTCAACCCGCCCCAGGAGGACGATCAGAACAAGGGCGAGGCAACCAAGAAGAGTTAGACCTTTACTATTGCGGCGGCCAGATAGCCCACCACCCTGAAGTTGTCGCCCGTCACCGCTCCAGAGTCGCTCCGGTGCAGTACTTGGGCTCGATTGGCGCCCCAACGCTTCGCCAACAGCATTCCAGCTGCGATGGCCCCGTAGCCGCAGGCCTCGGTTCTACCGGCCTCTACCTCCGCGACAATCGCCTCAGGGCGATACTGTTCGATTAGCTGCATGGTCACCCTGTCCATGGAAAAGGCGGTGGAACTGTCGTAGTAGTGCGATAGGTCCGAGCTCGCCACAATAAGGGCCGAGCCCGGATCCAGCACCTTCTCCAGCTCATCTACCAATGCCGACACAGTGGACATAGACTGGTTGCCCAACATAAGGGGGATTATGCTGAAGGTTCCAAGGGTAACCTGCAGGAAGGGGAGCTGCATCTCCAGAGAGTGTTCCAGGTCGTTCTTCACGTGTGCCACTGGTAGGTGCCTGGCCAGGGCCTCGATGATGCCCGTCTCCACGGGGACGAGGCCCAGGGGCGTCTCGTAGTAGGCCTTGTCCGTGGCCAACACGCCGTGGAAGGCATTGCGATGGTCCGGACCCAACAAGAGCACCCTCCTTATCGACCTGCCGCGCAGTAGGCTGTAGGCATACGCCGCAGCCTGGCCTGAGTACATTATCCCTGCGTGGGGCGCTATCAGGCCGAGCAGTTCGCCTTCGAGAGCAATGGCCGGTACCCGCTCCAGATACCCTTCGACGGTGCGCCTCAGCTCGTCGGGAGAGCCTGGATACCACTTGCCTGCTATGGGCGATGGCCGCACCAAGGCGGGTTCGATGGCAGACATCCGTTACAGACCTCCGAACAGGTCAGCCGATCCAATTCGATTATAATTCGGGTGGACTTGGGAGGGTACGCATCTGTCATGACCGAAGATCCAGACACAGCAGCGGTCAAACACAGATTAGGCAGGACAGCGGGAGTGGTGATTAAGGAAGGGCTGGAAACGCTTATCCTGGCCCTGCTGATGTTCCTGCTCGTTCGGGGGGTCGTCCAGAGCTTTAGGGTGGAAGGCTCGAGCATGGAACCGACCCTGCACACCAATCAGTTCCTGCTCGTGAACAAGGTGGCGTACTTTCACTTCGACACTAACGCGCCACTGCGCCTGCTCACCGGCAACGCCACACTCCCACCCAATATCGTGTATCCGTTCGGCAAGCCAGCCCCTGGCGACGTAGTGGTGTTCGAGTACCCTCTGGACCCGAGCCGTGACTACATCAAGCGTGTGATAGCTGTGGAGGGCCAGAGGGTGGAGGTCAAGAACGGCTACGTATACGTGGATGGACAGCCATTGCACGAGCCGTACATCTTCGGAAGACCGTCCTACACCATGCCCGAGCTGGTAGTGCCCCCTGGCACAGTATTCGTTTTGGGCGATAACCGAAATAGCAGCAGCGATTCCCATCAGTGGGGTGTGCTGCCTATAGAAAACATCATCGGCAAGGCCTGGATATCGTACTGGCCTCCCAGCACCTGGGGGCTTGTGCCTTCTGGGATGGCTCAGCCTCTTCCGGCCAGGTGAAGGAGGCCTGCAACCCAGTGGTGTAGAATTCAGGAGGGGCCAATTCAGGGGAGGGAACGACATGGGGATGGTAGAGGCTAGGATAGACAGCGTTAGGGTTAACCTGGCGACTCAGAACAGGGTGGTCATCCTTAAGGAGGTCGATGCGGAACGCTATCTCCCCATCTGGATCGGCGCCTTCGAGGCGGATGCTATCATATCCCAGCTCCAAAATCTCCAGCTGCCTAGGCCGATGACGCACGACTTACTCAAGTCGGTGATCACCGAGCTCGGTGCCAGGGTAACCCGTATCGTGGTCAATGACCTCAAGGACGACACTTTTTATGCGCGCATCAGCCTGATGGACAGGAACGGCCGCTATACCGAGGTAGACAGTCGGCCCAGCGATGCCATTGCCCTGGCAGTCCGCTTTGGCGCTCCTATCTACGTCGAGGAATCTGTGATGGAACGTGCCGGTGTCATCTTTGACGATACCGAAGCCGAAGAGGCCGAGGAGGGCCGAGCCGGATCTGCCAGGAGGGGCCGCGGCAGGACCTCGCCATCCCCTGAGGCCACGGGCGAAGCGGAGAAGGCCTCCGAGATCGACGAGGAGAAACTGGCCATCTTCAGGGACTTCATCAACAGTCTGAATTTGGATGACTTGGGCAAGCCCGACGAGGGAGGCCAGGAAAAGAAGGAGCGCTGAGGCATGTCGGAGCAGGACGAGGCCAAGCACGTGCTTCTCAGGGTAATAGAAGAATGCTCTGGCTGTCACACGCCTTACGAGCCTGAAGACGTTGAAGTCATAAGCCGGAACGGTGACATGTGGTTCTTCTCCGTCACATGCTCCCACTGTCAGGCACGAGCCCTGGTCGCGGCCGCCATATCTGAGGACTGGGACAGGGATGTGGCAGGCCCGACGGCTTTGGGTGCCCACGGCGTGCCGGCGCCTGTGACGCAGAGGGATGTGGAGGAGGTGCGGGCCTTCCTCGAGGGCTTCGACGGCGACTTCAAGCGGCTCTTCGGATCTTAGGACGTTGGCCTGGCCTTGGTTCCCTCCATGGCCAAGGTGAACAGCCCCAGAAATATGACCATGTCGCCCAGGCTATAGAGAGTGGGCCTGGGAAGCGGAAAGGGCAGAGGTATAATATCGGCCAAGAAGGGGAGCTTGCTTTCCGGTGTGAGGGCTGTGACGTTGTTTATGGTGCCGTGCTGTTGGAGGGCTGAGGCCAGATCCCCATTGCCGAGGTAGAGGTACCCGTCCACGCTTGCTGGCATGAACCCGCCGTTAGCCGCTATCACTGCCAAGTTCAACAGGAGGCCTAAGGCCAGCAGTTGCATTCCCGGCAGTGAAAGGTTCACCAGTGCGACTACCAGGGCTATAGCAAGGGATATGAGGTGAAGCATCGGAAGGGCGTATTCTGGCATGGGAGGCCTCAGGGGCGTAAAGATCAGCAATTGCAGGATCAAGGAGGGCAAGATCAACCACCCTAGCCTAAGCCTGAGGAAGCCCAGCGCATAGAGGCTGCCGCCGTTGGTGAGACCAGTCAGAAGGCCGAGCACGAGCGCTACCACATACAACACCAGAGCACACCTCCGCTTGCCTAGAGAGAATTATCCACTGTGAGAGGGACCACAGGTCAAGGCCTTAGACCCGAAACCAGCCGGCGGAAGGACACCGCCTATGGGTGATGGCGGCAAGTTGTTGCTGGTAGACGGGCATGCCCTGCTATACCGGGCTTACCATGCCCTCCCCAAGACGCTTTCTACCACTGGGGGAGAGCCCACCAACGCTACATTCGGCTTCACGCAGATGCTCCTAGAGGCTTTGCGGCGGGAAAACCCGCAGTACGCGGCCGTTGCCTTTGACGTCGGACGCACCTTCAGACATGAAGAGTTCGAGGCCTATAAGGCCCATAGGCCCACCATGCCGGACGACCTTTCCATCCAGATGCACAGGGTTCGTCAGGTCGTGGAGGCCCTTGGTCTGGCCATTTACGAAGTGCCCGGGTACGAGGCCGACGATGTCATAGGTGCCCTCACGGAACAGGCTGTAGCGAAAGGGCTGACGGTGGCCATCGTTACGGGCGACACCGATACCTTGCAGCTGGTCCGCCCTGGAGTGGTGGTGATAACGCCGGGTCCGCGGAGCTTCTCAGAGCCGAAAGTGTACGACGTTGCAGGTGTAGTAGAACGCTACGGCTTCCCTCCGGAACGGTTGCCCGATTTCAAGGCACTGGTGGGCGACGTTTCAGACAACCTCCCTGGCCTGAAAGGGGTAGGGGAGAAGACGGCCAAGGAGCTGATCGCGCGCTTTGGCACTCTAGAGGAGATCTGTGCCCACCTCGAGGAGATACAGCCCGCGCGGGTGAAAGAGGCACTGCGGGAAGGGTGCGAACAGGCCCTGCTCAGCAAGCGGCTGGCCACCATAGTCACGGAGGTGCCCGTCACTCTCGATCTCGAACGATGCCGTTGGCGAACGTACTACAGCCGCCATCGGCTGTTGGAGCTATTCAGGGAGCTGGAGTTCCGCACGCTGGTAAGCCGGATACCCGGTGAGGGACCCGAGCCTCCGGTCTTGCCCTCAGGGCCTGTAACCGTGCAGTGGGAGTTGGTGCGCAGCCGGCAGAGGCTTAGGGCCGTCGTCGAGGAGCTCAGAAAGGCTGGGCAGATAGCTGTAGACACGGAGACCAGCGGCCAAAACGCCATGCGGGCAGATCTCTTGGGCATTTCCCTGGCCGCTCAGCCCGAAAAGGCTTACTACGTGCCGGTGTCCCCGGACGGAGATTACCCTGGCCTACCGCTGATAGAGGCAGTGGACATCCTTGCGCCGCTACTGTGCGACAGCGGGGTGCCCAAGGTAGCACACAACGGCAAGTTTGACCTGATTATGCTCTCTCGACATGGGTTGGGACTTGCGAACCTGACCTTTGACACCATGATCGCCGCCTACCTTCTGGGAGAAACCTCGGTACGGCTCAAGGATCTTGCATTTACCCGCCTCAACCTCCAGGTGCCTGGCCTCGATGAGGTTGCAGGGAGCACTAGGGGCAAGGTGGATGTCCGCCTTCTGGACCTGGAGGCTCTGGCGCGCTATTCCTGCACCGACGTTTCGGTTACCCTCAGGTTGATGGAACATCTGGCGCCCGAGCTGGAACGGAAGGGACTTTGGGGGCTGTTCAGGGATGTTGAGATGCCCCTGGTGCCCGTTCTCGCAGAGATGGAGATGACAGGGGTCTGCATTGACCTGGAGCGCCTGCAACGTCTGTCAAGGCAGCTATACCAGCAGCTCAAGGAGATCGAAGGGGAGATCTACCGCCTGGTAGGGCACGAGTTTAACATAAACTCGCCCCAGCAGCTTTCGCAGGTCCTCTTCAAGGAGCTTGGGCTGAAGGGCCGTAAGCGTACGCAGACTGGATACTCGACCAGAGTCGAGGTTCTCGAGGCCCTTCGGGGTACGCATCCAGTGGTCGATCTGATCCTCGAGTACCGTCAGCTGTCGAAGATCAAGTCGACCTACGTCGATGCCCTGCCAGAGCTTGTCCACCCGAAGACTGGAAGGGTACATACCTCCTTCAACCAGGCTGTCGTCGCCACAGGCAGGCTCTCATCCAGCGATCCGAACCTCCAGAACATACCGATCCGCAGTGAGCTGGGTAAAGAAGTGAGGAGGGCCTTCGTGGCTGGAAACCGTCCGCAGTGCAGGCTCTGGGACGAGCGTGCCCTGCTGATGTCAGCCGATTACAGCCAGATAGAGCTGAGGATCCTCGCCCACATTACAGAGGATCCGAACCTTATGGAGGCCTTTGCACAGGATCTGGACATCCATGCTGCGACTGCCAGCCGCATCTTTGGGGTGCCGTTGGACGGCGTGACCCCTACCATGAGGCGCCTTGCCAAGGTGGTCAACTTCGGGATAGTCTACGGCCTTAGCCCTTATGGGCTTTCGGAGAGGGCTCAGATACCTACCGAGGAGGCCAAGAAGTTCATACAGGACTATCTGAACACGTATCCTAAGGTCCGGGATTATGTGGAGGGCATCGTCAAGTTAGCCAGACAGCAGGGCTACGTCAGTACGTTGCTGGGGCGGCGCAGGTATCTCCCCGAGCTGAACTCGCCCAATGGCGACGTGCGGGCGGCGGCCGAGAGAATGGCCATAAACATGCCTGTTCAGGGCACGGCCGCAGACATAATGAAGCTTGCCATGATCCGTCTCCACAGTGGCTTGAAGCGCATGGGGTTGCGCACCCGCCTGCTCCTGCAGGTGCACGACGAGCTACTGCTGGAGGTTCCCGAAAGCGAGCTTGCGGTGGCGCGCCCCCTGGTCCAGCAGTCAATGGAACAAGCATATCCATTGAAGGTGCCGCTGAAGGTGGAGGTGGTGATCGGCGAGAACTGGGGGGACATGGTGGAATGGGAGGCTGCACCCGGGGAGGAGAGCATCTGAGCCATGCTGTTGGACCGCTATGCTCACCTGTTGCCGGTGACCCCACAGACCCCCAGGCTGACCTTGGGAGAGGGCAACACGCCGCTGGTGCCTTCGCCCAAGCTGGCTCGCCTGTCTGGGCTGGACGAGGTCTATCTGAAGTTGGAGGGCCTCAACCCCACCGGATCCTTCAAGGACCGAGGCATGGTGGTGGCGGTGGCCAAGGCGGCAGAGGCCGGGGCTAGGGCTGTGCTGTGCGCTTCCACTGGCAACACGGCAGCGTCAGCGTCGGCCTATGCGGCTCGGTTTGGCCTCGAGGCCATCGTGCTGGTCCCAGAGGGATCGGTGGCTGTGGGAAAGCTGGCACAGAGCCTTATCCACGGGGCCAAAGTGCTCGCGCTGAGCGGCACCTTCGACAGGGCGTTGGAGATGGCCAGGCAGCTTACCGAGAACCATCATGTGGCCCTAGTCAACTCTATTAATCCCCACCGGCTCGATGGGCAGGCCACAGCTGCCTATGAGATCTGCGATCAGCTTGGGGGTGCTCCTGACTTTCTCTTCATCCCCGTGGGCAACGCCGGCAACATCACGGCCTACTGGCTGGGCTTCTCCAGGTACTACCAGCTTGGGAAGATCAGTTCGCGACCGCGCATGATGGGCTGGCAGGCCGAGGGGGCATCCCCCATAGTCCGAGGCCATCCGGTCGACAATCCTCGCACGGTGGCAACTGCGATACGTATTGGCAATCCGGCCAGCTGGCAGGGCGCCGTCAGGGCCCGAGACGAATCGGGGGGCTTGATCGGGGCAGTAAGCGATCGGGAGATCGTCGAGGCCTACAAGTTCCTGGCCCATGAGGAGGGCATATTCTGTGAGCTCGCGTCGGCGGCCTCCGTGGCCGGCCTGCTCCGGGCCAGCCGAGAGCATCTTTTGGATGGCAGAGGTGTGGCTGTCTGCGTGCTGACCGGGCATGGCCTGAAGGACCCCGATGCTGCCATGCGGGTAGCGGAGCGGCCGATCGTTGTGCCGGCCCGTCTCGATGCGGTCGAGGAGGCGCTCGGGTGGCGGTGAGGCGGCGGGTGCGCGTGACAGTGCCGGCCACTACGGCGAACCTTGGCCCCGGCTTTGATACCCTGGGTATGGCTCTAGACATAAGGAACGTCCTGGAGCTTTGGCTCGGCAGCGATGGCATCTCTCTTGAGATCCGTGGGGAGGGAAGTGACCGGCTTCCCAGGGACGAGAGCAACCTGGTAGTAAGGGCCATGGAACTTGCGGCAGACCGGTGCGGGCGATCGCTCCCCGGGTTTAAGCTCCGTATGGAGAACTCCATACCTCTCGAGAGGGGGCTGGGAAGCAGTGCAGCTGCTGCCGTGGGAGGCGTGGCTCTGGCGGCCGCGGCGCTGGACCTGCCGTTCACCCCTGAAGATATCTTGGCGTTGGCGGTGCAGCTTGAGGGCCATCCGGACAACGTAGCCCCATGCCTGCTGGGCGGGCTCACGGTGGCTGTCCCAGGCGATAGGCCCCGGGCGTTGAGGCTCGATCCTCCGGAGCTGAGCGTGGTGCTGCTGGTTCCGGAGGTGGGCCTTGAAACGGTAGAGGCCAGGGCTGTTCTGCCACGGGTGGTGCCCAGAGAAGATGCAATCTTCAACGTTAGCAGGGCTGCCCTGTGGATAGCCGCCGTCGTAACCGGACAGTACGAGTGGCTCACTCTTGCCTGTGCCGATCGACTGCACCAGCCCTACCGGAAACAGCTTATGCCGTACTTGGAAGGCGTTATGGAGGCCGCGCTCTCGGCTGGAGCCGTCGGAGCCTTTCTGAGCGGGGCTGGCACTTCAGTGGCTGCCCTCGCGTGCCAGGACAACGTGGAGGCAGTGGCTCGGTCTATGGATATGGCCTCCAGGACGCAGGGGGTTGAGGGTCGGGTGATGGTCACTCAGCCGGCTGCTGAGGGCCTAAAGGTGGAGGTCGAGTGAGCTTTACCCGCGGTCCTCGCTGTCGTAAGCCATGCCGGGAGCGGCGGGAGCCTGGGCTCCCTGGTAGATCCTGATGAGCACAGGATGGAGGAGAGGTAGGGGAGCATCAACATTAACTGAGAAGGTACGGCCTTTGTGATCAGCCCCAACCTGAACTGAAGGGCTTCGACGTACGCGAAGAGGAGCGACCCAGCCAAAGCGCCCAAGGGCCGCCATCTACCGAAGACAACGAGCATGAGGGCGATCGAGCCGTGCCCCCCCACGATTCCGTCGCTGTAGGTCCCGGTGAGCATCATGGGCAGAAGCAAGTCTGCCGCTCCTACCAGGGCTGAGCCCAAAAGGGTTGTCACATAGCGTACGACGAAGACTGGAATTCGAGCGAGGTCTGCCGCCCTGGGGTTTTTGCCGACCGATCTCAGCCGGAGCCCCACGGTGTGAGGGAAAATAAGGTGTGGGCGAGCGGCACTAGGGCGAGCGTCGGGTAGGTTGGTAAGGGCAGGGCAGACAGCCGGGAGCCAAGGGACGGTATTTGTCCGAGCCCGGGAAGGGAAAGCGGCTGGAAGGTGGGGATCTGCCGGGGCACGAACCGAACACCGGGGGTGGTTGCGGCCCCTTGCTCCATAGCATGCCCTTTGAGGGCTGGCGGGTCACTGTGCGCTCGAGAACCGGCTGTGCCGTGTCTGTGGCGTCAGGTCTAAATGAGGGCCTGTTCCCTGGGAGGAGGGTGGGGCCCGGGCTAAGCCTGGGCGGAATCTACGCCTTAGTCAGCCAGGGGTGCTAGGTCACGGCTTCTTGGTCGACCGGTTCCGGACTCTGAGCGCCTGGCCCACCGGGGTCTAGACCAACTCACACGCCGAACACTGTGAAAGCTGCGGGGCCCTAGGCTCATTTGGCGCCGATTGACAGTAGCGGTAAAAGCATTATACTCTCTGTCAAAGGTGAGCAGGCGGGGACTGGCTGTCTGACGTCTGTAGTCTCTATTGTGCTCCCCTTGGAGGTAGAGGTGAAGGATCATGTTGCCTTCCTGGAATATCTTTCCCAGCGTGAGGGCTTCTCTGAGAACACTAGGCTAGCCTATAGCGCCGATCTGAAGCAGTTCGCTGATTTCCTGCAGCGGCAGGGAGTCGAGGATGTGGTCCTGGTTCGCCCAGAACATGTCCTGTACTTCTATCTCGAGCTCCAGGAGAGGGGATACAGCCCCGCTACCATATCTCGCAAGCTAGCTTCCCTACGATCCTTCTACAGATTCCTCGGGCAAAGGCTGGACCGGGACTTTTCAGACCTTTTCACCTTCGGCGGTCCACCGGTTCCGAAGAGAAAGCCGCGTGCAGCCGACGGCAAGCTCCTCGATGCCTTGGTAGAGCTTGCCCTCTCGAAGGGCACCCCCCTCGGCCTGCGCGACGGTGCCATGGTTTCTCTGCTCTCCTGGTCTGGGATCCATGTGGGCGAACTGGTTGCCCTAAATGTGGAGGACCTGGATCTCGAGAGACGGGTCGTCCGGGTGCGGCGGGCGGAGCGGGCCAAGGAGATGTGGGTGTCCCAGGCCACCGCCGACCTGCTAGGAGAATACCTGGCCAGAGGACGACCCTTCCTAGCCGTCGACGATGCCCAACCTGCGCTGTTTTTGAACCAGAAGGGCGGTCGGCTGACGCGCCAGGGGCTGTGGGTGGTATTGAAATCGTACGCGTCGCGCCTAGGGGTGGAGCTGTGCCCCCTATGGCTTCGGCGAGGCCGTGGGCACGAGCGGTAGGGTGTTGTAGCGCCTCTCTGCGCTATAATGGAGACAGCAACTGAACTGCATAGGTGTTGAGGGGGAAGAATAGCGGGGCGGGCGCCGTTCAGCGAGCCGGGCAAGGGTGAGAGGCCGGCCGGCAGTACCCCGCGATGGCACCCCTAAGCCAAGAGCTCGAGGTGGGTTCCCGCTGAGGCGGGGCCAACTAGGGTGGAACCGCGCGGGCATGACCTGCGTCCCTAGAGGGGATGCGGGCCATGCCCTTCTTTTATGTATCCTGCCGTGCCATGGGAGGTAAGAGCAGATGGCAGATGTGTCCATGGATACCATAGTATCCCTCTGCAAGCGCCGAGGGTTCATATTTCCGTCCAGCGAGATCTATGGGGGCTTTGGAAGCACCTGGGACTACGGGCCGCTGGGCGTGGAGCTGAAGCGGAACATCAAGGAAGCCTGGTGGCGCAGCATGGTTCAGGTCCGGAACGATGTGGTGGGCCTCGATGCGTCCATCCTCATGCACCCCACAGTTTGGGTGGCCTCGGGCCACGTCGCAAGCTTTCAGGACCCGATGGTGGACTGCAAGGTCTGCAAGCAACGGTTCAGGGCGGATGAGGTGGCCGGAAATCGGTGCCCCAACTGCGGCGGTGAGCTCACCGAGGCCAGAATGTTTAACCTGATGTTCAAGACCTTCGTTGGGCCTGTGGAGGATGAGGCCTCCGTAGCATACCTGCGGCCCGAAACGGCCCAGGGCATCTTCGTAAACTTTCTCAACGTCCAGATGACCAGCCGCAAGAAGATCCCCTTCGGCATCGCCCAGATAGGAAAGGCCTTCCGCAACGAGATCACGCCGGGGAACTTCATCTTCCGTACCAGGGAGTTCGAGCAGATGGAGCTCGAGTTCTTCGTGAAGCCAGGTACCGACGAGGCCTGGTACCACTACTGGCTGGAGGAGCGCATGAACTGGTATCGCAGGCTCGGTATCCGGCCAGAGCGGCTCCGGCTGCGGCACCACAGCCGCGAGGAACTGGCCCATTACTCCCGCGCGACTGCCGATATAGAGTTCCTCTTCCCCATGGGCTGGGCGGAGCTCGAGGGCATAGCCAACAGGGGCGACTACGACCTGGGCCGACACAGCCAGTTCAGCGGCCGAGACATCTCCTACTTCGACGATGAGACCGGCGAACGCTACATCCCCTATGTCATCGAGCCCTCGGCCGGGGTGGACCGATCTCTTCTGGCCTTCTTGGTCAACGCCTACGATGAGGAACCAGATAAAGAGGGAGTGCGGGTCGTTCTGAGGCTTCACAAGATGCTGGCACCCTACAAGGTGGCAGTGCTGCCCCTGTCCAAGAGGCCGCCGCTGGTGGAGCTCGCGCGGAAAGTGGAGGCTCTGCTGCGGCCACACTTCATGGTAACCTATGACGACACCCAGAGCATAGGGCGGCGGTATCGAAGGCAGGACGAGATCGGCACGCCCTACTGCGTGACCATCGATTTCCAGAGTCTCGAGGACAATGCCGTGACCATCAGGGACCGGGACACCATGGAGCAGATACGCGTGCCCATCCCAGAGCTGGTGGACACCCTGTCCCACATGCTAAAGTGGGAGGACTGACGGCCAGGGATGGACCTAGCCCTTCCCCCGTCCATAACTCAGCCCATAGTTGGGTTCCTCCCGAACCTCCTGCTGGCCGCCGTTACGCTGGCAATCTCGTACCTCGCGGCCCGCCTTGCCAAGAGGATATCCCAGAAGGCAATGACCAGGGCCCATGCGGCCAGCAACTTGATCGTTCTCGTGGGCAACCTAAGCTATCTGGGCATCCTCGTGGTTGGCATTGCCCTCGCGCTCTCGAGCCTCGGGTTCTACTGGAGCAACCTACTGGCCATTATTGGAGTGTTGGGGCTGGCTGTCAGCCTGGCGATACAGGACGTGCTCAGAAATTTCGTGGCAGGGGCCTATATCCTGATTGAGCGGCCCTTCAAGATAGGCGACACCATAGCCTTCCGCGACATCCGAGGCGTGGTGGAAGGCATCGAAATACGGACCTCATACATCCGGAAGGAGGATGGGCAACTGCTCTTTGTGCCGAACTACCTACTGTTTACGGAGGTGCTCGGCAATATCTCGGCCTCGGGACCACTGCAGTACAAGATAACCATATCGGGGCCGGGCTCGCCGGATGCCGCGGCGCAGGCCTTCGACAAATTGCGGGGCACCCTGGCCCTGGATCAGCCAAACTTTCCCGCTAGGCTCACCTTCACTCGGCTGGGCCCGCAAGGCTACGGGTGCGAGATCGAGCTCTGGGCTCCCCAGCAGAGCACCCTGGCTTCTGACGCTGTGCTAGAGTTGGGCCGACTGCTTCCCGAGGCTGACATCAACCTGCAGAGGTGAGATGTGGCTGTGGACGAGGTTTGGACGTATGTCGACGACGGCCTACGGGCACCCGGGGCGGACTACGTGGAGATCCGGGTGCAGGTCGGTGAGAGCACTGAGATAAGCTTCAGGGGACGCTCCATGGACACCTTGAGTAGCCAGCTGGAGGCTGGCGGTGCTGTGCGCGTTTTGGTGAACGGCAGCTGGGGGTTCGCGTCCTTCAATCGGCTTGAGGACATCCCGGCAAGGGTGCGCCAGGCCGTGGAGCAGGCCAGAGCCCTGGGAGGCGGTGACGTCCAACTTGCGGAAGTGGCGCCCGCGGTTGAGAAGGTCGTATCGCATCAGGGCCTCGACCCTCTCTCCGTGCCGGTTGAAAGGAAGGTTGACCTTTTGCGGGAGTATCTGGAGATCGTGTGGCAGTCCGGCCACAGGATACAGACGGCCATTGCCCGGTACCGCGAGCTGGCCTGGAAGCAGTACCTGGCCACCTCGGAGGGGACGCGCCTGGAGGACGACCGGAGAGATATGGCCCTGGTGGTGAGCGCGGTGGCCAGGGACGGCTCCAACGTACAGAGGGGCTTCGTGAGCGTAGGAGAGAGCCAGGACTTCTCGGCCCTGACCACGCTCCACGGTCGGGTGGAGCAGGCAGCACGGCTGGCCGTTGCCCTGCTCGATGCGCCGCCGGCAAAGGGTGGGGTCTATCCGGTGGTCCTGGATGGCCCCATGACGGGCCTCTTCGCCCATGAGGCCTTCGGCCACCTTTCGGAGGCCGACCATGTCCATGAGAACGCCAGGTTGAGAGAGATGATGGTGTTGGGCCGAAGGTTTGGACCACCGATCCTCAACATAGCCGATGGGGCTGACCTAGCCGGCATGCGGGGATCCTACAAGTACGACGATGAGGGGGTACCCTCGCGGAAAACCTACTTGATCGAGGAGGGAATCCTCGTGGGCAGGCTTCACTCCAGGGAGACGGCTGCCCGAATGGGGGAAACGCCCACAGGGAACGCCCGCGCCATAAATTACCGGTGGCCCCCGATAGTGCGGATGACCAACACTTACATAGAGCCCGGCGAGGCGAATCTGGAAGACCTGTTCGAGGGCATAAGGGAGGGCGTATACGTACGTCAGGGCTCGGGAGGCGAAACGGCCATGGAGATGTTCACCTTTACGGCCAGCGAGGCCTACATGATCCGGAACGGGCGCCTGGCGGAGCTTGTGAGGAACGTGAGCCTGACCGGCAACGTGTTTCATACCCTCATGGAGATCGAGGGGCTCGGACGCGACATGGCCTTTCATACAGGAGGCGGCTGTGGGAAGGGCGGCCAGGTGCCCCTGCCAGTGACCACTGGAGGGCCGGCCATGCGGCTTCGGCGCTGTACCGTGGGAGGCGAGTGAGATGGGCAGCGAGGTGTGGGGCTCGGCAGTGGCCGAATCCGTGCTGGCTCTCGCTAGAAGCAGGGCTGAGCAGGCCGAAGTCTACGTGTTCGAGACGGATCAAGTGCCCGTGTCTTTCGAAAGCAACCGGCTTAAGGGGGTGGAGCGCAGGCACTTTCAGGGCCTCGCCCTCAGGCTCGTAAGAGGGGGCAGGCTCGGCTCAGCCACCGCTATGGGCCCGGTCGATCCCCAGGTCCTGGTGAACAGGGCATTGGTCGTCAGCTCTTACGGGCCGGAAGTGGCGCTGAGTTTTGCATCGCAGGTCCCAGAGGTGACGTCGGACGGGTTGTACAGCGTCCAGACAGCGGAGCTCTCCGTGGAGAGGATGATACAGATAGGGCACACAGTTGTTGGGCAGCTCCTTGACCACAGGCCTGAGGTGCTGGTGGACGTTAACGTTCGGAAGCAGGTGGAGGTTGTGGCGGTCTTCACCGACAAGGGGGCATCCTGCGGCTACCGACGTTCCGCCCTAAGGGTTTCGGCCCATGTGAACCGCGTTCGGCACATGGATATCCTCGATGTCCACGAGGAGGCCGCGTCTGTTTCTCCTGACCTAGGGCTAGATGCCCTGGTGGCGCGCCTCAAGCTGAAGATCGGGTGGGCAGAGCGCATAGCACAGCCCCTTCGGGGCGATGTGCCAGTTCTCTTGACCCCTAAGGGCGCGGCGATGCTCCTTATGGGGCCCTTGGAGCACGCCCTCAGCGGGAAGTCAGTTCTCGAGGGTTCATCGCCTCTGTTGGACAAGCTGGGCGAGCCGGCTATGAGCCGGCAGATCTCGCTCACGGACGTGGGGGTGGTGCACGGGGTGCCTGGCAGTAGGCCCGTCGATGACGAAGGTGTGCCCACGGCAGAGAGACGGCTGATAGATGGCGGCGTCGTGAGGGCCTTCTACTACGACCTGGACACGGCTAGCAAGGCGGGCGTTAACTCCACCGGGAACGGCCTGCGCACCTCTCCCGGCGTCGTTCAGCCGGGACGCAATCTGTGGATCTTGGGGCAGGGCGAAGGAGACCTCTCCTCGCTCCTACGGCAGTGCCCCAGGGGGCTGATCGTGGACCAGGTGATGGGGGCCTGGGCGTCCAACGTTATTGCTGGAGAGTTCTCAGGGAACGTGCACCTGGGCTACCTCTTCGAGGGCGGAGAGGTCGTGGGAAGGGTCAAGGACACCATGATTGCGGGCAACGTGTTCCGATGTCTGTCGGGCGCCATCTCCGTGGGCGCTGACAGCCAGTGGATCGGAGGTTCGCTGTCGGTGCCCTCCATCCTGCTGGAAGCCGTGAGCGTGGCGGCCGGTTAAGGGGTTGGTTGCAGTGAAGCTGGGCGTGATGGGCGGCACTTTCGATCCTATCCACTACGGCCACCTGGTGGTGGCTGAGGAGGTGTGGTTTAGGCTCAAGCTGGACAAGGTGCTCTTCGTGCCGGCTGCCCAACCGCCCCACAAGCTCGGAAGGGTGGTTACGCCTGCGGTGCACCGGCTGGAAATGGTGAAATTGGCTGTCCAGGGAAATCTTCATTTCGATGTGTCCTCGCTGGAGATCGAGCGGCCGGGGCCGTCGTACACGGTTGACACGCTTGCCCAGCTGCGAGGTTCCATGGAGCCCGAGGACGACCTGTGGTTAATAATAGGCATGGATTCCTTGGTGGAGCTTCCCACGTGGCGTCAGCCGGAGCGGATACTGCAGCTGGCGAGGCTGGCGGTCGTCCCCAGGCCTGGCTACGGGGCCAACCTGCACGAGCTGGAGAAGCTTCTGCCCGGCATCTCCCAGCGGGTCAGCTTGATCCCCACCCCGGAGCTGTCGATATCGGCCGAGAACCTGCGCGCCCGGGTGGCCGAAGGCTACCCCATCAAGTACCAGTTGCCCGAGGCAGTGGAGGACTACATCTACCAGGTTGGGCTCTATCGCTTCCGATAGGGCCTACGACAGGTATTCCCTGAGCATGGTCCTGAGGAAGCGCTGAGCCGCATCGACATTCCTCTCCACTTCCCTGACGGGCAGACCCTCCATCTCGGCGATCTGCTGGATGGGGTAGTCATCGAGGGCGTGGAGGAGCAGGGCTTCCCGCCAGGTGTCCGGAAGGCGCGCCAGGCTCTCCAGGGTCACCCTGAGGAGCTCCTTGCGCTCAGCCGCTTCCATGGGCTGTTCCGCTGAGGGATCGGCGACGATGTCGATGAGCCTGAGGGCTTCCTCCTCTGACAGGTCGACGCCCGCCATGCGGCCCGGGGCCACCTCCTCGAAGAGGGACACTTCCGAACGGAGCGTCTCACCGACCTTAGCCGCGTGGGAGCGAATGACTTCGGAGACTAGTCGTCTCAACCAAGGATAGAGGGGCCTGTCGGGCATGCCCTGCTTGGCGACGCGGTCTAAGGCCCGGGCTATCGCCTCATCCACCATCTCCTCGGAACGTATCTGGCCTGGTCCGATTACCCCAACAGCCTGATAGTAGGCTAGGCGCCTTCGCGCATAGGTGTTGAGGGGCCTAAGGTACTCCTTTATCCTCTCGCGGAAAGCCTCCAGGTTGCCCTGAGGGGCCTGCGCCGATGAGCTCTGCGCCGATGACCCTTCAGCCATCTCTGTCTCTGCACCTCTGCCTGATCTTGGCGATCCTGTTGGCGATGATGGCCGCCATGGCCCCCGCGCCAACACCGTTATCGATGTTGACAACGGCAAGGCCCGGAGAGCAGGTTTGAAGCATGGACAAAAGGGCTGCTTCCCCCTGGCCGCCCATGCCGTAGCCCACCGAGGTGGGCAGGCCGATCACCGGGGCGGACGAGAGCCCAGCCACCACCGACGGGAGGGCACCATCCATACCCGCTGCTACTATTATGCAATCCACCTCAAGCTCGTCTTCCATCTGGGCCAGGGGACCAAAGAGCCTGTGGATACCGGCCACGCCCACATCGTAGGCCGTGAAGACCTGGCAGCCCATCTCTTCGGCCATTATGCGGGCTTCCTCGGCCGCAGGAATGTCGGCAGTGCCTGCAGATATAATGCCTACCCGGCCACCGGTGGAAGGCCGCGAATGATCCGGCCTTCGGATCACCAGGAACCTCGCCACGGGGTTGTACTCGACCGTGGCCGACGGGCCGAACCTGGCTTCCACTTCCTGGGCTAAAGACTGCGGAACGCGGCTGACCAGGGCCCTGCCTGTCTCCTGTAGGAAGATCGCGATCAGCTGCATCACGTGCTCGGGCTCCTTGTCCTGGGCCAGAATAACCTCCGGCACGCCCTTGCGGTGCTCCCGGTTCACATCGGCCCTGACAGGCTGGGATCCCACAGTGGAGTGGGGGTCTTCAGGAACGAGACGGCGACGTCGCGGCACCTTGGATATCTACCTCCCTCGCTGTGGGTCCAATGGCTTCTGGTGCTTGAGCCAACCGCTCAGAAACTGCACGAGGCCCGCAGCCGCCCTCCCCCGATGGCTTATGCGGTTCTTCTCCTCGAGAGGTAGCTCTGCCATGGTCCTACCCAGATCCGGAAGGAGGAAAACTGGATCATACCCGAAGCCGTTCTCGCCCCTGGGCGCTTCGGCTATCAATCCCTCCACGCTACCAGTGAACAGGTACTGGCGGCTGGCGTCCAGCACCAGGGCTATGGCCGAGCGAAAGCGGGCCGTCCTCTGGTGCTGGGGGACACCGTGGAGGCGTCTCAGCAGGAGATCTATCCGATCGCTGTCCTGGGCAACCTCCCCGGCATAGCGCCTGGAACGTGTGCCTGGCTCTCCGCCCAGAGCGTCTACCTCGAGGCCCGAGTCCTCCGATAGCGTGGGCAGGCCGCAGAGCCCATGGTAGAAGCGGGCCTTGAGAAGGGCGTTCTCCGCGAAGCTGTCGGCGATTTCCTCGGGCCCTCCGGTAAGGCCAAGGTCGTCGATGGTGATCAGCTCCAGTGGAAGTCCTGCCAGGAGCTCCCTGAGCTCCCTGACCTTGCCTGGGTTGCTGGTACCTAGGATGAGCCTCATTCATGGAAGTATAATCCATCCTAAGGGCGCTGTCAAAGCACCGACGTGGCGCCCTGAGATCTCTCTACTTGAGGAGAGAAGGACTTGTCCTGGCTTGGCACGTTGAAGGATCTGTCGGATCGTCTTCTCTCTGAGATACAGGAGCTCGAGCGGGGACAGGGCGAGCTGGAGATCCTTATACGGCAGACGCATTCGGAGTTGGAGAGGCTCTCTCCCCAGGAAGCAGGGGCGCAGAGGCGGCTGCGGGAGGTAGAGGCCAACCTGCAGGCCTACGGGCCCGCGGAGCTTCGATCGGCCTATTCCACGGCGAGGGAGCTGGAACTCAAGCTTTTCGTGCTCCGCACCCAGCTGGACTCCCTCGGGCGCAAGAAAGAGGAGCTGCTCGCCCGTCAGAGGGCGTTCGGGGAGATGCACAGCCTGTTAGCCCGAGCTATCCTGGATGCCGAGGCCGCCGAGCGGAACCTGGCGGGGAGGCTGCCCGAGCAGGCTTCATCGGAGGCGTTGGCCTACTTCGATCAGCAGATGGCCTACCTCAGCCAGGTGCTCATGGAGGGGCCAGCGCAGAGCCTGGTGAACGCTTCAATAGCTATCGAGATCTTGAGGCGGGTCGTGGGCGCGGGCCCCGAGAGGACCGGTGAAGAGCTGACCCGCCTGCAGCAGACCATAGAGCAAGCCCTGGATCAGGTGAAGTATGCCGTCTACCTGGCCGGGCCCCCTGGGCTATCGGAGCTGGGGCTGTACGGGTCCCTCAAGAGGCTGGCGCATCTGCTGGCGAGCTTCGGTGGGTTCAAGCTCGAGGTTTCGGTAGATGGGCCCGAACGCCAGTGGCCGGGGGAATGGTCGGCCTCGGTGTACCGGCTGGTGACCGGCCTGCTCCTGATGCCGCTACGCCACCGGGCATCCGACGGCCGCCTCGGCCTCAACTGCGCCGACGAAGTATTCGAGCTGTCCCTCGGCTGTCGTCTGGAAGCCTTGGACCCTGCCGATCTGGCCCTGCTGCAGTCGTTGAGGTTCAGGGCCGAAGCCCTGGGCGGGGAACTCTCCAAGCAGCCCCAGGAAGGACCCGTCGAAAGCTTCCTGCTGAGGCTTGCCGCCCCCAGGGCAGTTTAGTTGGCCCTGGCCTGCCCTCGGCCGGCCCACGGACCGGCTGATATCCTATGGCGATATAGTACCAAAGTAGTATGACTGCCGCTCGGTGCGCGTCGACGATTCCTTTAGGGCGACCGGCATGTGCGGTATTCACAAAAAAGGGAGGTAGGGGCAATGCTAAGCATCCTCACGGAGATACTGGGTCGACGCGTCCGGGGGCAGTCGTTGGTGGAGTACGGGCTCATCCTAGTGCTCGTGGCCATAGCAGTCATTGTGGTGCTGGGGCTCCTGGGCGGCCAGCTCAACACTATCTTCTCGCAGGTATCCAGCGCTCTCGGTGGCCCATCTGGCCAGTAGGGCGGCTTTTTTGGCCGCCGGGGTGACGTGGGTATGGTGCCCCGGCGGCCTTTTCGGATCGACTGCTCCTAGAGCCCCTGGGGGACAGGGGCAGGTGGAGGTCGCGATGCGTGGGCTACGTCAGAGGGTCGGTGGCCAGGCGTTGGTGGAGTACGGCTTGATACTTCTCCTCATAGCCGTGGCCGCAGCGATGGCTCTGCTAGCCCTGGGAGGAGCAGTGGCAGAGCTATATAGCCTGGTGGTCTCGTCCTTCCTGTAAGGGTCAGGAGGGCCAGCGCGCATCTGGCCTTGGCCAGCAGCCCGCGTTGCAGGGAGAGTACTTGCTTCGGGCCGGCGAGTTGCCGCGCGGGCGGCGCCGTGCTGAAAGGCACTCTGCGACGAGGGCGCAGGCAGACATCTACGATGTATATTCTCCACCGACCCTGAAGTGCGTCACGAGGCCGATGGGCGGTGAACGCCGAGAAGCACCTTCGCCCAAGGGATGTAGGCGTGCGCACCGCCGTTAAGGGCTGGAACTCACGGGCGCCCATGGGCGCCGTGCCCTTCTCGCCTGATTCGGGGCGCTTCTGGGGTGCCTGGTCAGCCGAGGTTGGGGTTTCTGAAGCCCGCCAGGGCTGGCGGGCCGCGGATGGCTCGCCTTGGGATCTGAGGGGCTACTGGGGAGATGGCTGTTAGGAGCAAGGGACTCCACGGGACCCCGGACGGGCAAAGGGCCACCCGAGGACACCCACCACAGGGCGCGCTCCGGGAGGAGACCTACCGGCTACGGACCTCGAAGGACTGGGCGGAACGGTTTCGGAGTACAGGCCGCGAGGGGAGGCGTTCGTCTGCGCTGGGCGGCACAGTGGCAAGGCGGCGCGGGGCTGCTTGTGGGCGGGCAACGGGTTCTATTCACGTATCCCAGAAGCCCGAGGTAGGTAGGGTCAGGATGGTGGGACCGCCTCTTGGCTCCCCGGGTTATTTCCCCCGCAGGCCCGGCTCAGGCCGGGTTTGGGGGGCGTGAAGGTAGCGGTCTTGCGGGTCGGAGCTTCCCGCGGGGGCGCCCGAGGCCCCGGGGCAAGGTGGTAACGTGCCTCCTCGTCCGGCCCGGCGCCTGGGCCCCGAGGGCGGCCGGACGCTTTCTGGCCACCGCGCTGTCGCCTAGGATGGTCTAAAAAGGGCCTGCCTGGAGGAGGCCAGGGATATCGTCGGCTCAGCCTGCGGAGCTCCCTAGTGTCGGCACGCAGACCCGCTCGTCTCGGTGCAGTGGGACGTGCGGGTGGTTATGTCGGCGGCGCCTGCCCCGGACCGCTGGGGCCGGGTGGCTTCGCCGTGCGTCCTCTGCATGCGCCCTGGGAGAGGCCGTGGCACCGTCCGGAGAGGTTGACTGACGGCAACGGCCAGTTCGGGGCTAGGTGGCCGTCCGTGCCTCTTTTCGTGCCTACAGCCGGCTCGGCCATGTCGTTCCCCTATGCCTGGGGGCCTGCCCCTGAGGTGGAGGAAAGACCGCCGCGGAGAAACCGAATCCGGAGCATGCGGCTCCGGCAACCTAATTGCCGGATACTGTGAAGAGTGGGCTAGCCCCTCGAGGTGTACCACTGACCCGGTTGCCCTGACGACGATGGTCCCGGCGTCGAGGGTGGGCGGCAATGGCAGCCTTGCGGGCGCCGGCAAGCTCTTGGGGGTACTGCCACGGGGCCGGCAATGGATGGGCCGCCTCGGCATAAACTGGTGCGGGGCTAACCCCTCCGCGGTTGGCCCGTGCCGTTGGACGGGCCCAGATCGCGACCCTGCGAAGTTCAGCCCGGCCTGGGCGGGTAGCCGTGTTGGTCGCCTTGGCGGCAACTGCTGGCAGGCATGGGCCGTCTTCGGCCGCTAGGAGCTGGGGGTGGGGGGTGGCTATAGCCTGGCCTTGTACGGCATCAGCTTGAAGGACAGGGGGTACGTGTGGTAGATTGTAGATACGATACCCTGGGATGGTAATCTATGGCCGGGAAATCTGACAGCATTGTCCGACGCTTGCGGAGGATTGAGGGACAGGTCCGGGGCATCCAGAGGATGGTGGAGGAGGGTCGGCCCTGTGACGAGGTGCTGACCCAGCTGCTGGCGGTCCAGGCCGCCCTGGACAAAGTGGCGACCAAGCTTGTGGGCGAGCATGTGGCCGAGTGTCTGGAGAGGCTCGATCCCAGGGAGGCCACCGAGAACATCGGGAAGGCCATAGAGCTCATGAGCCGCATGCGGTGAGGGGCAGGACCCTCGCCTTCCCGCTTGAGGAGGGGTCACGCCCCTCCTGACCTGCTCATCAGGTGCAGGGGCGGACTACCCCGAAGCCGCACACGGGGCAGGAGAGGTTTCCCAACTCGTCCTCTCGCAGGGCGGCGAAGCCGCAGTTGGGGCAGGTCTGGCCGGGGCGCAGATAGCCCTCTGCGCTCTCCTCATCGGGCTGGGAAGCGGACCTTAGGATCAGATCTACCCAGAGGTGTGGCTTGGGTTGCTCCTCTTCAGCCATGGCTTTCCCTCGGGGGCTGTACCTCCACTATCCTGGAGACGGTCTCTCCCGTAGCTTCATCCCGAAGGGTGTATTTGTGAACTATCTCCGCGGTGCAGTTGAGCATAGCCGAGACGGAGCAGTACTTGGTGGCTGAAAGGCGGATGGCGAGTTCGACGTCGGAAGGGGAAAGGCCCGGGCCTGTCAGCTGGTGGTGGACGACCAGTGCCGTGAAGACCCTTGGGTGGGTCGCCGATCGTTCTGCCTCTACCTCTATCGAGTAGCTGGAGAACGGGGCCCGCCTCTTGGACAGAATGGAGACGACGTCCATGCCGGTGCAGCCGGCTAAACCCAGGAGCACAAGCTCCATGGGACGCGGGCCGAGGTCCTTGCCTCCGGCGGAGACATCGGCGTCCAGCACTATCCTGTGGCCAGAAGGCGCCACGGCTTCGAAGGCCATTCCTCCGAGGAAGGTGGCGAATACATGCATCCCCTCTTCGATCCTCCCTTTCCGAGATTATAGCGGGGAAACCCTTCTCCGCTAGCATTATACTATACATGGGTATAGTATAATGTAACTGAGAAATCGTTGCCTGTCCGCCAGTGTAGCATGGAGGTGCGCCGTGCCGAGGAACATGGGAAGTGTGGACCGTATCGTGAGGGCTGTGGTGGGCGTCGCAATGCTGGGCCTGGTGGTCCTTGGCTACGTGACTTCGCCATGGAGCGTGGTCGCTGCCGTCCTAGGCATCGTGCTGTTGGTGACGGCAGCGGTGGGGTTCTGTCCCCTCTACTGGCCCTTTAGGGTCAGCACCCGCCGCGGCTCGTGAGGCTCGTCCCCGCGATTCCGGCCGCGGCGCTTTGGACTGCCTCATCCCATCTGGGTACAATAGTTGAGGACGCGCGGCTGGAGGTTGAGCTATGAAGGGCAGGCGGAGGGGTCACGTTAGGGCCCTGGGCCGCCAGGAGTTCCGGAAAGTGCTTGCCTCAGGTCGGTGGCCTGTGGTGGTGGAGTTTGGGACCCCTTGGTGTCCGGGATGTCGCCGTTTGCTCTACTGGCTGCAGAAGGTATGCAGACCCTACCGGCAGAGGGTCGGCCTTTTCATGGTGGATGCTGAGAGGGACTGGGCTCTGGCCAAGGAGTTTGGCATCGAGACCCTTCCGACCCTCCTGTTGTTCCAAAGGGGGCAGGAGGTTGCTCGCTGGGCTGGCTACCGTTCTAGGGCGGCCCTCCGCAGGCAGGTAGTGCCCATGATCTCGTTGGTGGCCGACAGGGCCACGGTACCGGAAGGTACGCCGATAAACGAGGACGATGTGGCGGCCGTCCGCCGCTTGCTAGATAAGTACCGGGGCGGGCTGGCCGACCTTCTGGCCGATACCCCCGTGGAGGACAGACCATAGATGCCGCTCTACGAGTATCAGTGCCTGAACTGCGGAAATGTCTTCGACAAACTTTCCCCCAGGCCCGAGGAGAGTGCCCGTTGTCCTGCCTGCGGCAGCGAGCGCGTGGAACGCCGCATCTCCCTCTTCGCCAGCACAAGGAGCACCCGGTCGGTGGCCTGCGCCCCAACGGGCGGCTGAGAGATCTGAAATGGGCTAGCCGTGAGCTGGCCTGGGTTGGAGCGCAACGTTGGCACTCGTCCTCGAGCCCATCGGATTCGTGAGGAACGGGGTTGCCGAGCCCATCCACTGGGGCTGGGAGGAGATCGAATCCGTACTCGAACTGCATGAGAAGCTCGGCCCCGCCCTGGACGGCATAGAGGGCTTTTCGCACCTGTTGGTCCTCTTCTGGCTTCACGGCGTCGACCCGGAGAAGCGCCGCCTCCTGCGGATCCGGCCTCGGGATCAGCAGGACCTGCCCGAGGTAGGGGTCCTGGCTACAAGGACCCAGTATCGGCCCAACCCCATCGGGGCCACGGTGGTCCGGCTCCTGGACAGGGATGGCTGCAGGCTGAGGGTCCGCGGGCTGGACGCCGTAGACGGCACGCCCGTCATCGACATAAAGCCATGGGCCTTCTGGGAGCCCTTGGAGGATGTGCGCTGGCCCTGGTGGGTTGACCGCCTAAGGGAGCTGGACCGGCGCCAAGGTTCTAGGGGGTGATCAGGAGCACACGTTCGTGGCCAGCGAGGTCCTTTATGACCTCGAGGCCTTTGGGGCGGAGCTCCTGGTATGCCAGTTCTAGCAGTTGGGCCAGCCTTGGCGGATGAAGCTCTAGAGCCACGAACCCGCCCGGCCTGAGCTTGGACGGGGCCTGCCTCAAGAGCCTGGCGATGTGCCCCAGACCGCCCTGAGGGCTGTAGAGGGCCTGGGGAGGCTCCCAGGCGGCCACCTCTGCTTCCACCTCGCCGGGCGCCGCGTAGGGAAGGTTGGCCACGATGGCGTCCACCGGCTCGGGAAGCGGCTCGAGGAGGTCTCCGTGCAGGAGGACCAGTCTCTCGCAGAGGCCTAGGCGCAGGCAGTTTGCCCGCGCCACCTCCAACGCTGCCTCGCTGATGTCGATGCCATACACCTTGAGGTTGGGCAGGTTGGCAAGGAGGGCTAGGGCTATTGCCCCGCTTCCTGTGCCCACGTCTGCGGCGGTGCACGGCGCTCCCATGCAGGGCTCCCTCAGCCTGCCTATGGCGGCCTCCACCAAGACTTCAGTCTCTGGCCTGGGGATGAGGACGCGTTCATCCACCAACAGATCCAAGCCGTAGAACTCCTTGTGGCCAAGGATATAGGCCATAGGCCGTCCCTCGGCTCGGCGCGCCAGAAGCTCACGGTATCTCTGGAGGGCCGAGGCCGGTACTGGCAAAGAGGTTCGGGCGTAGAATTCCTCCCGGGTCCAGCCGAGCAAATGGCGGAGCAGCAGCTCGGCGTCCAGGAGAGGAGTATCGGATACACCCGCCAGCTGGCGGGCTCCCTCTCTGAGGGCCTCGCCAACTGTGGGTTGATCAGACGGTGCTCGCGGCCTCTTCAAGGCGTTCGGCCTGGTGGGCCGCCTGCAGAGCGAGGATGAGGTCCTCGATGTCGCCGTCCAGGATGCTGGCGAGGTTGTTGAGCGTAAGCTTTATGCGGTGGTCGGTCACGCGATCCTGCGGGAAGTTGTAGGTGCGGATCTTCTCGCTTCGTTCTCCGGAGCCCACCTGCGATCGCCTGACCTGTTCGATCTCGGCGTTGCGTTTCCTGAGCTCCAGGTCGTAGAGGCGCGCCCTCAGCACCTGCATGGCACGGGCCTTGTTCTTGTGCTGAGACTTCTCATCCTGGCAGGTCACTACTAGCCCGGTGGGCAGGTGGGTGATGCGGACGGCACTGTCGGTCCGGTTCACATGCTGGCCTCCGTGCCCGCTGGCCCTGAAAGCATCGATGCGCAGATCTTCGGGATTTATCTGTACCTCAACCTCTTCTGGCTCCACCAGCACCGCCACCGTGGCCGTGCTGGTGTGGATGCGGCCGTTGGCCTCGGTCACAGGTACGCGCTGAACCCTGTGGACGCCGCTCTCGTGCTTCAGGTGGCTGTAGGCCCCGCGCCCCTTGACCTCGAAGATAACTTCCTTGAAGCCGCCGATGTCCGAGGGGTTGGAGCTCAGGATCTCGGTCTTCCAGCCCTTCCGCTCAGCGTATCGGGTGTACATCCTGAAGAGATCGGCGGCGAAGAGTTCGGCCTCGTCGCCTCCCACTCCGGACCTGATCTCCACAATCACATCCTTGTCGTCGTTAGGATCGCGGGGAATCAGCAGCCTTCGGAGCTCGGCCTCCAACTGTTCCTCCCGCTGACGCAGGGAGCTCAGCTCCTCCTTCACCAGCGACAGAAACTCCTGGTCGCTCGCCTCTTCCAGCAGGAGACGCGTATCGCGGATAGCGTCCTGCACTCTCCGGTACTCCTTGAAAGCCAGAGCTATCTCCTCCAGCTCGGCCCGTTCCTTGGCCAGGGCCTGGAGCCGATCCGGATCGGTGGCCACCTCGGGCAGCGCCATTAGATGCGTAAGCTCGTCGTACCTGCGTTCTATTTTTTCGAGCTTATCGAACAACCGATTTCACCTCCACTTTTTCATTATATCAGCCGCCTAGTCCGTTGTCGGCTTAGGCTTTGGTATGAGCTGTGCGGTGCCGAAGGCCCTGTTACCGACCCTGGCCCGTTGGCCTGAGAGGAGAGACGACCTCCGCCGTATGTCGAGGCGAGGATCTTCCATCAGGCCGCCGAGGACTGCCCCAGGCCGGGTCCGGTGGACGGTGAGCCCAACCGCTGGCCAACGGCCTCTTTGGAGCCCCAGCGTGGCCCGTTGGTGCCAAACATCTCGACGGGAGATGGTGCTATTGCCGACATCGCGGCCGCGCTCGGCATTCCCGGCACTTGGGATGGATTGCCCATGCCGTGCCCTGAAAGGGAGCCTAAATGCTCTGCATTCTGGGGGCCCGTCTCGGGTAACCGAATGCGGTTTCGCTGCCCTGGCACTCGCATGCGGCGCCTCGGGACCGTCGGCCCGGGGGATTGCCCCTATGATCGTGCTTGGACCATCCTGAATTGCTCGGCTGTGGCAACGGCGACCGTTCGACCGCGGTGTTCCTCCACAATCTGTGTTCAGGGCGTGGCTCTTAGTGCTGTTCGCCATGGCCTTCGGGCCTTTCATGCTCTTGGCGGCGCGGTGGCGTGGGTTTGGCCGGGCGCTTGAGGCGCGGGAGCCATCCAGCGGTCTAGCGGGTCAAGAGCGCATACCCTGTCAGCCTTAGCCCTTGTCGATGCTGGAGTGTCTTGGGTACAGATTGGGAGATCAAGGCGTAGGCCGTGCCGCAACTGGCACGCATCTGCAGTAGGCGAGGTGGTAGCCGGTATCCGTAGTATCGCTGCCCGGGGGAGGGATGGGCGGAGCACGCGGTCGGGCACGGAGCCACCGCGCGTCAGCGCGTTTCGGCCGCTCTTCCGCCGTAGGGCTGGATTGTATTGTCAACGATGTGTCCCTAGAAGTTCGACTGAAGCCAGTGTGCCTCCTGGCCCGGTTTTCCAAGGGCTCTTATGAGAGGTGGGCTGGCTTCGGCCACCGCACTTCTAATTGCCTGTTACCGCTCTTCTGGCGCACTTCCAAGGGTCTTTGACGCTCGGGCCGGTGGAAAGTAGAATAGAAAGTGTGGCGGGGCGTAGCGCAGCGGCGAGCGCGCATGGTTTGGGACCATGAGGTCGGCGGTTCAAATCCGCCCGCCCCGACCCTGCTGAGGCGGCAATGCGGGAGTAACTCAGGTGGTAGAGTGCCTGCCTTCCAAGCAGGTTGTCGCGGGTTCGAGTCCCGTCTCCCGCTCCGGCAAGCCTCTGAGGACACCCTCAGAGGCTTGCTGCTTTCCCCGTTGAAAGCCTGAAGGGCTGCCCCTACCTCTGGCCTAGACCATCGGGGCCGAAAGGCCTGTCCCTGTCTTCGTACGGTTTGGCGTTCTACCTACAGCCTCAGCGCCAGCAAGAGCCCATCTGGACAGCCAGTGCCCTTCGGAAACGGGCCATCGAGGTCAAGCTCAGGGGCAGCATCCTCCCGACCAGCTTTTCGAAGAAACTGTTCGGGGCTGCTCTTCAGGACGGGTGGAGCTCACTCGAGCGGGAAAGCCGGGTCAGCGACCTGTGCCAAAGCCTGGGTAACTGGGCACCTCAGCGTCGGTTGCCCAGATCGAGACGGGTAATCCCAAGGGCCGAAAAACGTGAGAGGTAGAAACGTTGCAGGCCGTTTCCCACTAATTGAGCAGCGACCAGCCGTTATCATCTCCTCGGGTCATTCGCCACAGGGTACCCTCTGGGGTGTCGCGGACCTCCACTCCGATCTCGAGCAGTCGCTGGCGGAGGGTGTCGGCCGTTGCCCAGTCCCGGCGCTTTCTGGCCTCGGCCCGAAGGCGGAGCAGCCTCTCAACGGTCGTCCGATTGGCCTCGAAGGTGGTCTGCGGCGAGGGCCAGCCGGCCTCCGGCAGTGGCATCTCCTCCTCGGGAGGCACCTTCAGCTGGCCGAGGATCTCGAGGGGAAATGTCTGTCCGGCGGCGACCGTCAGCAATGTCTGGCAGGATCTGATGACGGATACGGTGCCGATGCCCATGACCCTGCACTGCCCTTCGGTCAGATCGATGACCAGGGATGTGTGCTCGTCGATGGCGACCACCGTCTCATCCGGCGGTAGCATTGCCAGAAGCCTCTCCATGCGCTCGCGGCCCATGAAGCAGCAGCTCGTGTCCAGCTCTCGTCCGCCTTCCTGGTTGTTCCAGTGGGTCACGAAGCTCAGCTGGAGCCCGTACGCGCCCAGCAGATTTAGTCCCTCCACCCAGTGAAGGTCCTGCCCCGCTTTGAAGATCTCGTATACAGGAAGGCAGTACTCTCCGAAGGAGATGGTGGCGGCGCTGGCCAAGCAGAGCACGGCACCATGCCTGTGCCTGGCAAGTATGGTGCGGAGCGCCAGGGACCCTGCCAGGTGGCGCACGGTGTAGGTGGGGCTTCCAGGGCCCATGAAGATGTAGTTGGTGTGGAGCAGGGGCCAGAGGACGGCGGGGTTGTTGGTGCTTTGTTCGCCGTCCCGTCTCCGAGCTGGAACCACCCATACCTCGGCCACGAACTCGCCGAGGCGGGTCAAGAAGAAGTCGGCAAGCTTCTTGGCCACAAGGGCAGAGTTGGGCTGGAATCCAGCCGGGGTCTCCAGGACGGCCACCTTGGCCCTGGTTCCCAGGGTCCTCATGATCGCAGCATGGATCCTGCGACCTGTTGCCGTGGCTTCTCCCGACCCAAAGAGTACCAGCTTGCCGGGCGCTACCTCCTTCAAGGTGCAACTCCTGGGCTGCGACCGTGTGAGTTCGCTAAGAGATGTTAACCCAGTTTCCCGGGGAAGTAGAAAGGGATCCGGGCTCAGAACATGGGCGGCGTGATCGCCGACACGAAGACCAGTTCACGATCCCCGATGCTTGTAATGTTGTGGGGAACGGAGCCATCGTAGCAGATGGCGTCGCCCTCCTCGAGGATGTAGCGCTGCTCGCCGATCTGTATGAGCATGCGGCCCTCCAGGACCAGGTGACACTCCTCGCAGGGATGGGTCATGGGCCTATCGGAACTGCTGGCGCCTGGGGCGAGGCGGGCTATAAGGAACTCCAGCTTGCGGTTTAGGTCTGGTGCCAGCAGTTCATATCGGACTCGGCTGTGGGGTATTACGAGCTGTCGGCGTTCGTTCTTGCGCACCACTGGGCTTGGAAGCTGGTGGTCCATCAGGAAGTAGAATATGGGCACCCCAAGGGCCTGGGCTATCTTCCTAAGGGAGGTGATGCTGGGGCTGGTAAGATCCCGCTCTACCTGGCTTATGAAGCTGGCCGTGAGCCCCGTGCGCGATGCCAGCTCGCGGAGACTAAGCCCCAGCTCCTTGCGCTTTTCTTGAAGGCGCTTTCCTATCACTCCTCCTGCCTGCCTGGTGTACTGCATCTGCTATTATGCGGCCACTTCGGGACCACCTGCAACTGTGAGCACTAGAATGGCCTTCTGGACGTGCAGGCGGTTCTCTGCCTCATCGTACACTACCGAGTGGGGGCCGTCGATGACCTCGTCGGTAACCTCGTAGCCCCTGTCGGCCGGAAGGGGGTGCATGTAGAGGGAGTCGGGCTTAGTGAGCCCCATCATTCGGCTGTCACATCGCCAGGATGGATACTTCTTGATGAGAGCAATGCCCTCCTGTTTGTCCTGGGTGTGCACCAGGGGGCCCCAGCTCTTGGGGATCACCACGTCCGCGTCCCGGAAGGCGTCCTCCATGTCGTGGCTTATCTCGAACTTTACGCCCGCCTCCTGGGCATTGCGCTTTGCCTGCTCCACTATCCCCGGCATCAGCTCGAACTCCGGAGGATGGGCCAGGGTTACGTCGATGCCGAAGCGGGGCATGGTCAGAATCAGGTCCTGAGGGACAGACAGGGGCCGAACGTAATTGGGGGCCGATGTCCACGACACTCCGAGTTTCAGGCCCCTGAGGTTTCGGCCCTTCTTCTCCATGATGGTCATGAGGTCGGCCATGATCTGGCAGGGATGGTAGATGTCGCACTGCATGTTAATGACAGGGATCTTCGCCCAGCGCGCCACTTCGCGGATGTACCTGTTGCCCTCTCCGTAACTGCAGAAGCGTATGCCGATAGCGTGCCCATAGCGGCTCAGAACCTCTGCTGTGTCCTTGGCGTTCTCCCCATGACTGATCTGCAGCTTGTCCGGCGTGAGGTCGTGGGCATGGCCCCGGAGCTGTGTCATCCCTGCCTCGAAGGAGTTGCGTGTCCGGGTGGAGGGATCGAAGAAGATCATGAAGAGGGTCTTGTCCTGCAGGTAGGGCGTTGGGATCTCCCGGTAGAACTTGTCCTTGAGGTCGAAGGCGAGCTCGAAAACGGCGTTCAGTTCCTGAAGGCTCCATTCCTGGGTGGTGATGAAGTCTCTACCCTTGAGATTAACCTCCTGCGACATGCCGTGCGTGCCCTCCTTTCCAGTGGACTGCCTGTCCTGGTGTCCGGCCGTACCCTCTGGACACTGACCAGGACTCCAGATAGAGTCTACCTTGGTGACTACGCATGGATGCCTGCCAGCACGGGCACAGTGGTTCGTTCGCGGATGGCCCGGAAGACCTTCTCTGGCGTGGCCGGCAGGCTGTCGACCCAGGCGCCCGTGGCGTCGTGAATGGCGTTGATGATAGCGGGGGTGACCGGGATCATAGTTATTTCGGCGATGCCCTTGGCTCCCCACGGACCGTTGGGATCCTGAGAGGTGACCATCACTGTTTGGATGTCATAAGGCACATCGATGGCTGTAGGGCAGAGATAGGTGGAAAGGTCGGTGGTCAGGGGCTTGCCTTCCTTGATGATGTATCGCTCGGTGAGCGCGTAGCCCAGGGCCATCGCCGCTCCACCTTCCACCTGCCCCTCCACCATGGTGGGGTTAACGGGGAACCCGACGTCCACGGCGGTAACTATACGGTGTACCCACGTTTCGCCTGTCTCCATGTCCACCTCTACCTCGGCCATGACCGTAGCCCAGCAATAGCCGAAGTGGGCGTCTGCCTTTCCCGTGTGAGGATCCAAGGGCTGAGTTCTCGGCGCATGGTAGGTAACGTGCCCAACGGCCGGACGGTCGTCCAACGCGTGCCTTCCCCCCCGTTCTTCCATGACCCACTGGGCCTGGGTAGCGGCCAGCCTAACGGCGTTTCCCACCATGAAGGTCTGGCGGGATGCCGAACTGCTCCCAGCGTTGGGTGCCAGCTCTGTGTCGTTCCATATGACCCGCACTTCCGACAGGGGAACGTTGAGGACCTCGGCGGCCACTTGGGCTGCCACGGTCTCGATTCCCTGCCCGACATCGCTGGCTCCAGTCCTAACGATCACCTGGTCAGGGAATATCTCAACTATGGCAGTGCATTTGTCGGGAAAGCCGAAGCTGTAGCCCACGTTCTTGAAGCCGCAGGCCACCCCTACGCCCCTCCTGCGGACCTCGTCCGAGAGCATGCGTGCCCTCTGCCGGGCCTCCTTCCATCCGAAGGCTGCTGCACAGGCTTCCAAGGTTGCGCGGATGCCGGCGCCTGGGCCCAGGCGCTGACCGGTGGGCAGGACGTCACCGTCGGAGACGAGGTTCTTCAGGCGGATCTCCACAGGATCTAAGCCGAGGACCTCGGCGAGCCTGTCCATCTGCTGTTCGTAGGCGAAGCACACTTGGTTGGCGCCGAAGCCCCGCATGGCAGCGGTGAAGTTGTTGTTGGTGTAAGCAACGAAACTTTGGATCCGGACGTTGGGCACCTTGTAAGGGCCGGCCGCAAAGGTGTGGGCGTTCCTGAGCACCACCGAACTGGTCGACGCGTAGGCCCCGGCATCGGCTACCAGTTGGGCATCTACGGCCACGAGCGTACCGTCGGCCCTGGCAGCCGTCCGGTACTTCATCTTGAACGGGTGCCTCTTGGCATGGACCGCGATAGATTCTTCTCTCGTCCAGACGATCTTCACAGGGCGCCTTGTCCTGAGGGCTGCCAGGGCGAGGTGGATCTGTACCGAGATATCTTCGCGCCCGCCGAAGGCCCCACCTATGGCGGCCTGGACTATCCTAAGCTTCTCCCTGGGCATCCCCAACGCTTCCGACATCTCCCGGAGATCTTCGTCGGCCCACTGCGTGGCGGTGATCACGGTGACCACGCCCCTGTCGTCGACGTAGGCAATGCCCGCTTCAGGGTCGAGGAAGGCGTGCTCAGCAAAGCCAGTGGCATACTCGCCTTCCACCACCACATCGGCTTCCTCCAGTGCTGCCTCGGGATCGCCGTGCTTCAGGGAGAGGCGGTCCAGGAGGTTTCTGGGGACGGGTCTCGGGTCGCCAGGTACCAGCTTCTCTTGGACGAGGGGAGCTTGCTCTGACATGGCCTCGATAGGGTCGAACACCCCCGGCAAGGGCTGGTACTCCACTCTAACAAGTTTGGCGGCTTCCATGGCCGCGTCCTGCGTCTCCGCCACCACCAAGGCCACAGCATCGCCCATGTAGCGGACCTTCTCATCGGCCAACGATGGCTGATCAGGGATGTAGAGGCCGTAGCGGTTGGATCCCGGCATGTCGCGATGGGTTAGCACACATACGACGCCAGGATACTTCTCCGCCTCGGAAGCGTCGATGCTCAGGATGCGGGCATGGGGGTGCTGGCTTCGGACCGCCTTGGCCCACAGGACGTCCCGCATGGGTATGTCGGCCGGATATTGGGTGGTGCCGGTAACCTTGCCTGGAGCGTCCAGGCGGGTAATGCCCTTTCCGATAACCCTGCGAGCATGCATGGCTGCCTCCTAAGCTTCTGGAGAGCGCAGGAGTTCGCTGAGCACCAGGGGCATATGGGCGTAGAAGTCGGCGCTGGCCTCCAGCTGGTCTATAGGTATGTGCTCGTCTACCTGGTGGGAGTACTCCTCGAGACCAGGCCCGAAGCCGATGCACGGTATGCCGGCCTTGCCCATCCAGTAGGTGCCGTTGGTGCTGAAGACCCACTTGCCGGTCTGGGGCTGGGTTCCGTAGGCACGCCGGTAGGCCTCCACCCCGGCCCGTACTAAGATGTGATCCTCCTCGAGCACCCATGCGGGGAAGACCTTTTCCACGGGGAAGACGAAGCCGTTGTAGGCCGGCGTGTCATAGATAGGCACCTGTATGGTGGCTTCCGAGGCGTTCGGGAGGGCCCTCAGCTCCGCCAGCACGCTATCCTTCGTCTCGCCCAGGGTAATGCGACGGTCGATGTATAGGCTGCACTCATCTGGAACGGCGTTCAGAGATGGGGTCTTGCAGTCAATGTAAGTTATGGCGATGGACCCAGGCCCCAGGAAGGGGTGGTCGCGGAGCTTGCCCTGCATGCCCTCCACGCCCAGGATAAAGGGGGCAGCCTTGTAGACGGGGTTTATGCCCCTCTCGGGGGCGCTGGCGTGGCAGGATCTGCCCTTAAAGGTTACGCTTATCTCGATGCGGCCGCGGTGTCCTCGGTAGATGCGCATGTTGGTGGGTTCGCCGATTATCACAAAGTCGGGCCGGATGCCCTCAACTTCCACCAGCACGTTAGGTGCTATGCCGTCGCACCACTCCTCCATGTTGCCGAAGTAGTAGAGGGTCCAACCCTCGACGAGCCCCAACCGCTTCAGCACCGCCATGGCGTATATCATGGGCGGTGTCGATCCCTTCTCGTCCACGGTACCGCGGCCCCAGATCTTGCCGTCCTCCACCTTGCCTTTGAAGGGATCCCACTGCCAGGCGTCCGGATCGCCTATGCCCACGGTGTCTATATGGCTGTCGTAGACAAGCTTGTGAGGTCCGTTGCCGATGCGGCCCAGGATGTTCCCCATGGCGTCGAAGCGTATCTCGTCGAAGCCCAGGGCCGACATGCGCTCGCCGATGGCGTTTGCGACATTGCCGATATCTCGGTCATAGGATGGGATGGCAACGATCTCGCGAAGGAAGGCTGTGATTTCCTTGCGGTGCTTGTCGAGTTCCGCCCGTATCTCCTTGGTCACGTCCCTTGCTATAGCCATTGAGAGTCCTCCGCCTGTAGGCTATTTGCCAGACAACCTCTGCCACAGCTGGCCGGCACAGCGCCGAGCGTGGTAGGCTATCCGCTCTTCGTCCAACGTGGTGAGCTCGCGGTTCCACATGAGCCACCTGCCGCCCACCATGGTCGAGACTACGTGGGTGCCATCCACGCCGAAGACTATGTGCCAGGGAAGGTTCTCGGCGCTTAGCGGCGTTGGTGGCCTGTAGTCGAGGACTACCAAATCGGCCAAAGCGCCCTTGGACACCTCGCCGACCACGAAATCGCCAGCCCTGAAGAAGGGAGAGAATACCTGTCGGGCTATGTGGGCGTTGTTCTCGTAGGCCATGCGGAGCACCGAGGTGGCTGGCATGGCCCTGGGGTCGCCCGCTGCGGCCTTATGTACTAGGTAGGCTACCTTCATCTCCTGGAACATGTTCATGGAGAAACCGTCGTTCCCGAGCCCTAGCGGGATACCCCGGGCCAGAAGCTCCTCGGCTTTGAGGGTTCCCACGGCGTTGTTCATGTTGGACCTCGGGTTGTGGGCCACGAGGGTGCGGGTGTGGGCCAGCACGTCCACCTCCTTGCCCATGGCATGCACGCAATGGGCCGCTATGGTCCTCTCGCCCAGAACGCCCAGCGCTTCAAGTCGCTCTACTGTGGAGGTGTTGTACTGGGAGCGAGCATCCTCCTCATCTACCCTATCCTCGGCCACGTGGATGTGGAAGCCGGTTCCGAGGCCGGCGTTGGCCTCAACGGCTCGTGACAGGGTGGCAGTGGAAAGTGTGAAGGAAGCATGCAGCCCAAAGCTTGCCGCCAGAAAGCCCCGGTGGGCCGAAGGCTCTGCTTTTAGGCCCAGGATGAAGTTCCGGTTCTCATCTATGCCTCGGGCTGCCACTTCAGCTCCATCGCGATCGCTGACCTCGTAGGCCAGGCAGGCCCTCACACCGGAGGCGAGCACTGCCTCCGCGATGGTCTCCAGGCTGCCCTGCACGGCGTTGGGGCTGGCATGGTGGTCGATGATGGTGGTAACCCCATGGCGTACGGCGTCCGCCAGGAACGTGTAAGCGCTCCAGCGGACGTCTTCCAACGTTAGGGCCTTGTCGAGGGTCCACCAGAGGCGCTGCAGGATCTCGGGGAAGTTGGCAGGTGCCGGCCCCGGAAGGGCCATGCCGCGGGCAAAGGCTCCGTAGAAGTGGGTATGTGAGCAGATCGCTCCAGGTAGCACAAGCCATCCGTGGAGATCTAGGCTCGTCTCGCCTGGATACCTGGACAGAAGTTCTTGCGTGAGGCCTACATCGGCGATGCGGTCACCCAGTATCCGCAGGGCACCCTCAGCGATCACCCTGGGATCCTTACCCAGGGTCGCAACAGTCGCGTTGACAAGGAGCATGGCCCTCTCCTGGGCTTGAAGTATGGCTGTATTGGGTGTTCAAATTTTCAGTAGCATTATACGTAGGGGCTATGAGAGGGTCAAGGCCTAGAACCCCGGGGAACGGGCTGTAGCGGTATGGAAGCCTTTTGCGGTATAAAATCATCTGAGGATCCGTCGGACAGGAGTGGATAGATGAACGATCTGCTTCCTGAGATCGAGCGTTGGCGTTCCGAGGGCAAGCGGCTAGCCGTGGCCACCGTGGTCGATGTGGAGGGGTCGGCACCGAGGCCCAAGGGGGCCAAGATGGTCGTCACCAGCGACGGAGAGTTCGCGGGGTCGGTCAGCGGGGGTTGCGTCGAGGGTGCTGTGATTGAGGAGGCACAGGAAGTTCTTCGCACAGGTAGGCCGAAGCTGGTGTACTACGGCATTCCCGACGAATTCGGGATGAGCGTCGGGCTGGCCTGTGGGGGCACCATCGGCGTGTATATCGAGGAGTTGAAGTAACTGTGGAGAGCGCGTTTCAGCTGGTAAAGCAAGCCATTGAGAAGGAGACGCCGGCGGTGCTGGCCACCGTTATCGATGGCGCGTTCCTCGGAAGGCACCTTTTCGTGAGCGAAGACGGCACCGCCGAGGGCTCCATATCGGAGGAGATCGACGGACAGCTGGTCCAGGCTGCCCTGGACCAGCTTCGAAGGGGAAGGTCGGATAAGAAGGTCTTTCATACGTCGGAGGGAGATCTTGTCGTATTCTTCGATGTCTACGCACCACCGCCCCTCCTGATAATCGTTGGGGCCACCCACATAGGGATGGCGCTGGCAAGGCTGGCCAAGGATGCCGGCTTTAAGGTGGTCGTCGTCGATCCCAGGGAGCGCTTCGCGACCAGGGAGCGCTTTCCCATGGCCGACGAAGTGTATGCAGCATGGCCGCAGGATGTGTTGCCCAAACTCAGAAATGACAGCAGCACTTACGTGGTCATTATGACCCACGATCCCAAGATCGACGACCCAGCCGTGGTGGCGACCCTGGCGGGCAACGCCCTATACGTAGGCGTGATAGGCAGCCGGAAGGTCAGCCGAGAGCGGCTACAGAGACTGCGCGAGTTGGGCCTTAGTGAAGAACGGATCAGGCGGGTGAGGGCACCGGTAGGTCTGGACATCGGCGCCGACACCCCCGAGGAGCTGGCCATAGCCATCCTTGCAGAGATGATCGCTGTGAGGACAGGCGGTACGTGTCTGCCCCTCAGCCAGAGCCCGGTGAAGACCAAGGTCTAGATCAGCAGTGTCAGGGCCTCTGGAACGACTTCCGCCCGGATGGGCAGTGTTCCGAGCACCTCACCGTCGGCGTGCACCCTGACCGGGTGACTGCTCTCCACGTCGATGCGCTTTCCCCGCTTTTCCGATACCAAAGAAAGGGATAGATGCGTGCCTTCGTAGACTTTGGGGACGTTCAGGAGGAACTCGAGCTTGGGGAAGTCGCCGATAAAGATGAAGTCCAGAAGCCTGTCCTCCATGGAGGCGTTTGGCGCGATCCGCATCCCACCGCCGTAGTACTGTCCGTTGGCCATAACCAGAGTGTTTAGCCTGCCCGAACCAGTCTCCCCATCTATGCTCCAGGACATGGGTACGTTCTCATAGGTGAAGAGGGTGATCACAAGCCCGGATAGGTAGGGCAAGGTGCCTCCCCAGCCCGTACCGTAGCGGCTGGCTCTTTCGGCTACAGCCGCGTCGAAGCCGCAGCCCGCGACGTTCACGAAGTACCGGGACTTACGGGTACCCTGGTCCTGGAACGTGATCAGACCCAGGTCGACTTTGAGACGCCGAGGCTTAACCAGCCTGCGGGCTGCTTCCGCCACATCGGTCGGGATGCCCACCGTGCGTGCGCAGTCTATGCCGCGGCCTGCGGGAAGGAACCCCACCGGGATGTGGCAAAGTCCATCCCGGCAGATCCCGTTCACTACCTCATTGAGGGTGCCGTCACCGCCCACGGCCACTACGGCCCCAAACCCGGAGGCCGCCTGGGCAGCCAGCTCTGTGGCATGCCCTGGGTGCTGGGTAGTTGCCACCTCGAACGCCTTGCCTGCTTGCTTGAGCACGCGCAGTGCGCTCTCAAGGGCCTTAAGGGCCCTTCCTCCTCCTGCAACCGGGTTGACGATCACCAAGTAGCTGTCGGCCATTCCTAAAACGCGCCTAGTTCAAAGTACTCAACTACCCCGGAACCAAGGTCGCATATCGGGTGGCGGAACAACCTTCGACCATCGAAGCAGATACCTCGGTACCGGGGGCATTCGTTGAAGGCAATAAACCGTTACCTGGCTGCTGCTCTCCTCCTTGGCCTGCTCGTAGCTACTACGACTTCCCCTGCAAGCGCGGGACGCTTCTATCCACAGACAGGCTACACCCTGGCCGATCAGTTTCTAAACTTCTTCGACGCGAATGGGGGCCTGCTGGTGTTCGGTCTGCCGCTCACCGAGCCCTACAACCTGGACGGCAAGCTAATACAGTATACCGAGCGGGCCAGGTTGGAATGGGATCCGAGAACCGCCCGAACGGCTGTCGCCGATCTGGGCCTGGAGCTTCTGGACGGGCGGCGCTTCCCACCGGTATCGGCAGCTCCGGCGGGTGACAGGCTCTATTTCCCCGAGACCGGCCATACCCTTGCGAACGGGTTCTTGGCCTTCTGGCAGATGCACAACGGGCGCGAAGTGTTGGGCTTGCCTTTGAGCGAAGAATTTCAGGAGGACGGTTTGACTGTCCAGTACTTCCAGAAGGGTAGGCTGGAATACCACCCGGACCTGGCCGGAACCGGATGGGAAGTGCAGATGACGGACCTCGGGCGGCGCATCTTGCAGAGGGCCGGCCTGGCAGGTACTGCCCAGATCGTATCCCTCAGCTCCTACGAACAAAGGCTTCTGGATATGGTCAACAGTGCGAGGGCATCCCAAGGACTGCCACTCCTGGCGCCCGACAGCTCCGTGATACAGATCGCTCGGAGTAGGAGTTCCGATATGGGCACCCGTGGCTACTTTGGCCACACCACACCCGACGGCGGGACCTTCGTTACCCTCCTGGACGCGGAGGGGATACGCTACTCCATGGCTGGGGAAACCATCGCACGGAACAACTACCCTCCCGAGCAGGGTCCCCAGATAGCCTTCCAAGGGTTCATGGGCAGTCCAGCTCACCGCCAGATAGTCCTCTCGCCTTCCTATTCAAGGGTAGGGGTCGGCTTCTACCGCACCCCTGACGGGATGAACTACTTCACAGTCATCTTCCTTCAGCCGTGAGATAAGGCCCGAGGCCAGCGCTGGGAAGGACCAAAGCATGAAGGCCATATGGCTGAACGCCGGATTCATGAAGTAGTGGTCCATGAGGCCTATGATGAAGGCCGCGAGGCTTCCCGCCACTAATCCGAGGGCCAGATCGCCGTTTTCCGTGCCTCTTGCCGAGATCCACGCTCGCACCGCTACGGCTAGTGCCGTAGCGACGGTGGCCAGGTAGGCGGCTAGGCCCAAGAGACCGGTCTGCTCGGCCACCGTCAGGTAGATGCTGGACACACCGGGGTGTAGGTCTGGGTCGGGGGCAGGGCCGAACCCTATCCCCAGGACCGGGTAGCGAGAGATTATCTGGAGTGCATTCGAGTACTCCTTCAGCCTCATCATAGTGGCAGGATCCTGAAGGGCAAGGCCTTGGAGGAGGCGCTGGAGAAACTCTCCCCCCACTCCAAGCATGCCCACGGCGAGCCCGCCCACGACGATAGGCAACCAAAGGCGGCGGTACCTAACCGTGGCCAGGAAGGCCAGGGCCACTACTGCTCCTATCCATGCCGCCCTGGATCTGGTCAGCAGGAGCGTCGATGCCATGGCCAGCAACGCCAAAAGGGCCAACGTCCTTGGCAGTCTCGGACTGCGTGCCATGGCCTGGGCTGCCGCCAGCGGCACCAGAAGGGCGAGCATCCCTCCGAAGGAGTTGGGGTCCACGGACGTGCCGGTGGCCCTCAACCCTAGGGAAGGGTTGTCTTCGACGTATCTGAGGATTCTCTCCGTGGGATAGCCCACCACTGCCAGGGAGCCGAGGAATCGCTCGCTAGTCTGTGGGGGTGCCGCATAGAGGCCAAGGCCCACCAGACCTGCCAGTAGGCCGCTCACCAGGGCCACCCGAAGGAAGGAGATTGGGAATTGCCCCGTCCTGGCCATGCTGGCTACAGCCAGCGTGGCCAGGAGTGCCAAAAGCAACTTGAAGAAGTTGTGTACGGTGTCGGACCTATACCCGTTGGGCAAGCCGGCCACAAAGCCGGCGGTCAGCACTCCCACCAGGGCGATGAGTGGGAGCCACAGGCCGGGCAGGCGCTCCGTGGGCCTTCGGATGCTCGACAGAAACCAGCCTAACACCGCCGCTGCCAGCAGGATCTCGAGTAGAGAAGGGGTGGCCACCAGGCGCACAGGTATTACCCCGAAGGGAAGGAGGATCGCGGTCGCCACTGCGACAAGAAGGGTCCGCCGGGTGGAGCTCAGGGCCCAAAGAGAGGCGGCCAAAGCCGGCACTGCTAGGGCAATCCAGGCAGCGCTGAAGTGGCCTACTAGGGCGCCCGTAAGAGAGGCTACCACGGGCACAGCCGCCAGAGACAAGGACGCGAGTGGATTGCGCTTAAGGGTTTTCATCTTCCAGTCGCTCCAGCAGACATACTACCACCGCCCACCTTTCTCGATCGGGCAGGAAACCGGCGGGAACCGTCGCGGAAACGAGCCCTCCGACGGGACAGCCCCGCTTTTGCCATGGGGGCAGGATGCGTATGGTTGGTGTCTGGAGCAGGTGAGTGTGTGACGGTGGGGCTCCGTTTCGGTTGGCATGCTTATGGCTTGGGGCCGGCCCTGTGGACGCGGCAGCTAAGCGCACGACCTTGATGGGGCCACCTCTGGACAGTGGGGATCCCCTCCTCGCATGGGAAGTGGGGCCTTACGGGCGCCGAGGGCCGCCAGGTCGAGCGGGGATTCCCTGTTCGCATGGAGGGCCGTGGTTAGCGTCGTCGGTTGATACAGCACCGATCGGGGATCCTGTGTTGACACGGAAAGTAGTTGGAAGAACTGCTGTCATAGCCCCGCGGACAGTACGAGATTTGAGGTGGTTCTTGCTGAGGGGAGAGATGCCTTGCACACTGGTGGTTCCCTGGGCTCGTTGGTACACTAAGAAGACTGCCCGGCGGGGGCCCGCATGATGGGTGCTTTGTTTTTGCCCAACGTGGGAGCTACCGTCAAGGCAAGCCGATCTAAAGAATATAGAGAGGTGCTTACCTGAAGCTCGGTTGGCCGAACTACAGACTATTGGTGGATGTTGCCCGGGGTAGAAGGCCTGCAGACGTTGTCCTGAAAAATGCCTCGGTGGTAGATCTGTGGACCCGCCAGATAAGGAAGGCCTCAGTAGGCTTGGCTGACGGGTGGATAGCCTTTGTGGATCACGACGCTCATGGTCACAGGTCCGCAGGTGAAACGCTGGATCTTGAGGGAAGGTATCTGCTCCCTGGCTACCTCGAACCCCACTGTCATCCCGACTTCATGTATTCACCGTTGGCGCTTGCCGCTGAGGTGCTAACTCACGGCACCACAGGCCTGTTCTGCGACACGCTGTTCCTTCTGGCCGTGGTGGGGCCTTCCAACGTGCATCGCGTGCTGGATCTCCTACAGGCTGCACCGATACGCATGTGGTGGGCGGTGCCCTCCTCCCCGCGTACGCGTGTGGCGGAGGGAGATCCCCTCCCTGTGGGGCGGATAAGCCGCGAGCTCTTGGGGCGGGACGACGTCGCCCTGCTTGCCGAAGTCACTAGGTGGCTCGACGCTATCGAAGGCGATCCCGAGCTTCTTGCAGCCATACAGCTGGCTCGTGCCCGGGGCCTTAGGGTGGACGGCCACTCTGCGGGTGCCAGGAGTGCCAAGGCCGCTGCCTATGTCGTCTCAGGCGTCACGGCCGACCATGAGCCCATAGATCCGGATGAGCTCCTGGAGAAGCTACATCTCGGGCTCTGGTGTATGCTTCGCCACAGCTCCCTGCGGCCCGATCTCCCCAGGTTGGCCGAACTGCTCGTTCGGCAGCCCTGGCTGATGGAGCGCCTCATGTTGACCACCGATGGCCCATCGCCCGACTTCTTGGTCGAGGTCGGGCATATCGATGCCCTGGTGAAACTCCTCATCGACATGGAGTTCGATCCGCTAGAGGTGTACCGCATGGCTAGCTTGAACGTGGCCCTCTACTACAGGGTCGAGGACCGCCTGGGCCTGGTGGCTCCGGGCAGGGCTGCGGACCTCATGGTTGTCGAGGATCTGAGGCAACCCAGGCCCACAATGGTGATGGTTGGCGGTCGGTGGGTAGCGAGGGACGGCAACTATGTTGGTGGTGGGCCCTCCACAGAGGAACTTGCGGCTATGGCAGTGCTGCACTTCAAGGGACCACTGCCATCCACAAGGGATGTCATGAAGGTGATCCAAAGGTCGCTCCCGGGCACGACGCCGGTCCTGCGCTTCGAAAGCACCGTAATCACCCGGTTGGAGAAGACCGCTACCGCCGAGGCTTTCGAGAGGTCCCTGGCGCATGATGGAGACACGGCGATGGGCTGGTTGTTGTCGCGGGATGGCAAGCGCGTGACCGCCAGCTTCGTGAAGGGCCTTGGAGAGCATGTTACGGGTTTGGTCAGCACCCTGAACACAGCGTGCGAATACCTGATCCTGGGCAAGGATCTGCAGGCTATGCAGTTGGCCCTGGACAGGTTAGTGGGCATGGGCGGAGGCATGGTGGCGGTGGCGCAAGACGGGTCCGTACATGTGGTGCCCTTGCCCATCGGCGGTCGCATGAGCGGAAGGCCTGTGGAAGAGGTGGCGGCCCAGTACGAGCAGTTCAGGGAAGCGCTCAGGCGTCTCGGGTACCCCTTCCACGATCCTGGCTACACACTCCACTTCCTGACGGGGGACCTGCTTCCGGAAGTTCGTCTGACACCGGCGGGAGTGTGGGACGTGAGGCGCAGGGAGGTGCTGGTGCCTTCCCTGATCCTCAGGGAGTAGGGATTATCCCTATCCGAAAATAGGGGAGAATACTGTTGCGCCCGCGACGATACCAATGTTAGATATCTTGCGAGCGACCGGGGATGGGGCTGTAAAGAAGTCGGAGTCACAATCGAAACAATTTAAATTTAATATGGAATGGCGATGGGGGGCCCAGCCCCATGCCCGTCTCAGGCGGTAAGGAAGGCCGGCGAAAGCCGGCCTTCCAGTTTCTTGGCATATAATGGCCGTCGAATACCTGTTTAGGGGATGGGAGTGAAATACAGTGAGCTAGGCTTCGAGCGTGCGTCGCTGATATTCAACGATCCGAGCAACTTTCCCCTTTTGGTTAGGGTGCAAGGACGGCAGACGCAGCTAAGCTACCAGGACTTTTCGAGGCTTGTGGTTCAGGGCGTCGACTTCGAAATCGATGATGAGATTCTCGAGAAGATCCTGGCAAAGTACGGAAGGACCATCGAAGACTTTTGAGGGGCCGTCCCGCGGCAGCTGGCGATCCGAACCTAGTTGGGCAAGGGTGAGGGGAGATGTTGTCCTACAGATTGCCAGCGGATGTCCGAGAAGATACCGTGAAGGTTGAGGGTCTGCGGACGCGGGTACTGAGTGCTGGTGCAGGGCCAGCAGTTGTCCTGTTTCATGGCCTGGGGGACTGGGCCAACACCTGGCAGAACACTCTGACCAGCCTTAACGCGCGCTTCCGTCTCATAGCGGTGGACCTCCCCGGCCACGGGCTTTCCGAAAAGAATGTCCCTGACTACTCGGCAGGATGGTACCTTCGCTTCGGCCAAGGGCTGGTGCGCGAGCTCGGTCTGGATACCTTTGCCGTGGTGGGCGAGTCTGCAGGTGGCCTGCTAGCCGCTATGCTGGCCTTGTCGATGCCGGGCCAGGTCAGCGCCCTCGCCCTTGTCTCTTCCGGCGGCCTGGGGCGTGAGGTGTCGTGGTCGTTGCGACTGGCGTCGGTACCGGTAGTGAGGCGTGTGATCACCGTGCCGAGCAGGAGGCTGGTTGCAGCCTTCAGTCGTTCGTTGTTCTACGACCCGAGCCTTGTCACCGACGAATGGGTGGACCTTCATTACCAGCTGTGGTACAGGCTGGGCGTTAGGGAGACGGTACTGGGCCTAGCCGGGTGTAACCTTAGCATCCTGGGCCAGAGGTTGGTGCTCCTGGAGAGGATCAGGTTTCTGTCAGTGCCGGTCGCGGCCTTCTGGGGCCGCCAGGACAGGGTGATACCCTTCGAGCACGCTTACCGTCTCAGGGCTGTTCGTCCATCCACTCGTCTCCACGTTTACGACCGCTGTGGCCACATGCCTCAGTGGGAGCGCGCCGACGATTTCCATCGGGACCTAGCCAACTTCTTAGAGGATGCCCTTGGCTCTCGGGATACCTAACCCGTTGTGCTTCCCAGGAGCGCCACAAGGTTAGGCACGATCTGCTCGGGACGCTCACTTAGGGGGCCAGCGAACGCCACCATATCGACCCCTGCTTCCGCAAGCTGTGCGATACGGCCACCTATCCTATCGGCGATGGCCACCATGCCGTCCAGGGCTTCCTGAGGGACCGCCTCAGCGGCAGCCTTCAGGTCTCCCCTCCGGAAGGCATCGGCAATCTGCTGCAGTGTTGCTGGCCGAACGCCCACTCGCGATGCCAGGTGGGGTATGAAGGGCAGTGAGCGCGCCAAAGTTGCCCTTGCCAACTGGCCAGCCCTTTCGGGGTCGGGCTCCAGAACTGTCCACGGCGCCGCGATGAGCACAGGGCGTGACGGGCGCCCTGCCTGTTGGCTGGCTGCGTTGAGCCTTGCTCTCAGTTCTCGGGCGTAATCCGGATCCCACAGGCCGGCTACCATGAGGCCGTCGGCCAATTGCCCTGCAAGTTGGGCGGCCTTAGGCCCATGGCCGCCGATGATAAGCCTAATCTGCGGCGCTTCAAGCTTGAAGCGCCGCGGCGGAACCCCCGAAAGGTGGAACCATTCTCCCCTGAAGCCACTGTCGGTGGCCTCAAAGCATGCCCTAAGCACTCCCAGGGCCTCTTGCAGCTGCTCAAAGCTCGCCTGGGGTTTAGCGCCAATTGCTGATAGGGCTGAGCCGCGGCCCAGGCCCACTATTACCCTTCCAGGCGCGAGTTCGTGGAGCCTGGCCGCCTGCCTGGCTATCTCCAGCGGGTGTAGCAAAACCGGGTTGGACACGGCCGGACCCAGGGCCAGGGAGCGTGTAGAAAGGGCCAGGGCTCCCAGCAGTGGCCAGGGGGACGGCATGAAAACGTTGTCCTGCAGCGTGACTTGGACGAAGCCGGCCTCTTCGGCAGAAGCGGCCACCTCCATCAGCTGGCGGGCGGTGAAGGTACCCGGTAATTGAAGGCCAAACTGCAAGGAATCCCTCCTGCCGGCGAAGAAGTGAACGAAGTTACAGATAGCCGGGATCTCGGTAGACCCCGAACACGCCGCGGAGCACGTCGCAGATCTCGCCCACCGTGGCGTAGGCCTTTACCGCGCGCAAGGTGGCGGGTACTATGTTCCTTCCATGCTGGGCATCGTCGCCTAGCTGCCTGAGGGACGCCTCCACTTCGGCAGCATCGCGGGAGGCTCGGAGGCGTTGGAGCTTCGCTACCTGCCTATCCCTCACCGACGGATCCACCCGGAAGGGTGGCACTCTAACCGGATCCTCCTCGACGTACTCATTGACCCCTACCACTACGAGTTCCTTTCGTTCGACTCGCCTCTGGTACTGATAGGCGGCGTCGGCGATCTCCTTCTGTATGTAGCCCTGCTCGATAGCGCTCACGGCGCCGCCCCGAGCTTCTACCTCCATCAGGTAGCGGTTGGCCTCCTCCTCAATCTTTCTCGTCAGGGTTTCCACGTAGAAGGATCCTCCGAGGGGATCCACGGTGTTGGTCACACCCGACTCTTCGGCCACGATCTGCTGGATGCGCAGTGACATGCGCACTGCCTCTTCGGAGGGCAGCGACAGCGCCTCGTCGTAGGAGGAGGCGTGGTGGGTCTGGACCCCGGCCAGCGCCGCTGCCAGGGTCTGTATTGTCACTCTGACTATGTTATTGAGGGGCTGCTGGGCAGTTAGGGCGCTTCCTGCCGAGAAGGAAAGGAAGTGAAGCTGCATAGACCTTGGGTTCTGGGCCCCGTAGCGGTCACGCATCATGTGGGCCCACATCCTTCGGGCCGCCCGGTACTTCGCCACTTCCTCTAGCAGGTCCATCTGCGTGGCGAAGAAGACCCAGATGACCGGAGCAAAGGCGTCGATGGAAACGCCCCGCCTGAGGGTCTCCTCGCAGTACTCCCGTGCGTTGGCGAGGGTGAAGGCGATCTCCTGGGCCGCCGTTGCGCCGGATTCCCGTATGTGGTAGCCGGAGATGTTGATAGCCGTCCAATTTGGCAGGTTCTTGGCGCAGTACTCGATGACGTCAGCGCTCAGGCGAACGGCAGGTCTCGGGGGATAGATAAAGGTGCCCCGACCTATGTACTCCTTGAGGGGATCGTTCTGGAGGAGGGCGCTGAAACTGTTGGGATCGATGCCCTGCTTTTCGGCCACGGCGATCCACATGGCCAAGATAATGTGGCCTATGGCGTTGGCCGTGGTGCGCATCTGCCTGATCTTGGTGAGGGGTATGCCGTCTAGCAGGATCTCCATGTCCTGCAGAGAGCATATGGAAACTCCCACTTTGCCCACCTCGCCAGCGGCCAGGGGATGGTCGGCGTTGTAGCCCATCTGGGTGGGCAGGTCTAGGGCGATGGACAGGCCAGTGCCTCCCTGAGCTATCAGGTACTTGAAGCGCTCGTTGGTCTCCTCGGCAGTGCCAAATCCCGCATACTGGCCGAAGGTCCAGAGCTGGCTGCGGTACATGTTGGGGTGGACGCCTCTAGTGAAGGGAAACGCTCCGGGAAAGCCGTCCTCCGAAAGGTAGTCGTAGTCTGGCAGGGAGGCCGGGGTGTAGAGGCTGTCCACAGGTATGCCCGAGCGGGTCAGCACTGGATTCCGACGCTCGCCCTTGTGCGCAACCTCAGGCTTGAGCACCTGCTCCCGCCAGTTTCTTTCTTCCTTGGCGATGCGTTCCAGTGCTTCCGGATCGAAGGTGCCAGCCACGGCCTGGCCTCAAACCTTCACTATCACCGACTCGGCCTCGCCGATCCCACCGCAGATGGTCACGAGGCCGTAGCCGCCGCCCCGCCTCCGGAGTTCGTAGACCAAGGTCATCACCAATCTAGCCCCCGTGGCACCCGTAGGGTGCCCGATGGCTATGGCACCCCCGTTAACGTTCGTTTTCGACCTGAGGCGTTCGAGCCTCTCCTCGTCACCCTCCGCAAGCACCTTGGTGGTCACCAAGGGTACCGCCGCGAAGGCCTCGTTGATCTCGATAAGGTCTATGTCATCGATGGTCATGCCGACCTTCTGGAGGGCAAGCCTGGCCGCCACGGCTGGGATAGAGGCGATGCGCTGAGGATGACCGGACACCATGGCGTAGGAGATTATGGTGGCCAGGGGCTTGGCCCCTCGCTCCTCGGCCACGCGGCGAGCCATGAGCACTACCGCAGTGGCACCCGTGTTCAGGCCAGGGGCGTTGCCAGCGGTGACCGTTGGACTGCCGTAGACGGTGGGCAACTTGGCGAGCTTCTCAAGGGTGGTGTCCGGCCGGGGCTGTTCATCCTCAGCGAGGAGGATGGACTCGCCCTTCGGTTGGGGCACCTGTACCGGCACTATCTCGTCCTGGAACTTGCCTTCCGCTTTGGCCTTGGCGTAGAGCTGCTGGCTCCGCAAGGCCCATCGGTCCTGTTCCTCGCGGCCGATGCCGAATTCCAGAGCCTCCTGGCCTGCCTGCACAGCCCGCGGCACTCCAGTGTAGGGGCAGCTTATCACTAGCTGGTCCTTGAGGGTAATGTCCCCGAGGCGCTTGCCCCACCTGGCCTCGTGGAAGAAGTAGGGCACGCGGCTCATGTTTTCGGCTCCGCCTGCCACAGCTATGCGCGCCTCCCCGAGGCGAATGGACTTTGACGCCATGTTTATGGCGGTGAGGGCGGAGCAGCAGGCCCGGTCGACGGTATAGGCTACCTTCTCCTCGGGGATGCCTGCCTTCAGCATCGCCTGTCGGGCTATAGATCTATCCGATCCGGGAAGGTTCACTCCGAGGGCTATCTCGTCCACCTCTTCGGGTCGAACGTCCGACCTCCTGAGCGCCTCAGTGAAGACTATGGCCGCGAGCTCGGGATGGGTGAAGTCCTTCAGCGTGCCGCCAAAGGCCCCAAAGGGGGTCCTACAAGCGCTAGTAATTACAACCTCTTCCATGGCTAGCCTCCTGCCTAAATGATACCCTGTGCCCGCAGTTCTTCGACGCGGTCAGTGCTGTAGCCGAGCAGGTTGGTCAACACTTCCGTCGTGTGCTGTCCGAGGAGCGGTGCCGGCTCGGCAATCGGCTCTGGGCTTTCGGACATCTTTAGAGCTGGCCCCACGAGCTTGATTGGGCCCAGGATCGGGTCTTGTACCTCGACGAGCATCTTTCGGGCGGCCACATGGGGGCATTCGAAGATCTCCTTGGCGTTCTGCACGGGCCCGACCGGCAGCCCGGCAGCTAGGAGCGTTTCCACCACCTCTTTTTTGGTCCGCTGCACCATCCATTCGTCGATTATTGGGCCGAGGAAGTCGTCCATATTCTCGGCACGGACGGGGCCCGAGGAGGCCTTGGGGTGACCTATGAGGTCCTCTCGGCCGATGGCTTTACAGAACTTGGCCCAGTCGGCCTCGGTGGCCACAATGAGTGCGACCCAACCGTCCTTCACCCGGAAGGGACCCCACGGGGCGATGAACCGTTCCCTGCCGCGCTCCAATACCTGGCCGGTCAAAGAGTATGCGGTGATGGAACGCTCTGCCAACGAAACCATGGCGTCGTACATGGAGACATCGATGAACTGGCCACGGCCCGTCCTTTCCCGCTGGATGAGGGCCAGCAGGATGCCCTGGGCCGCTAGGACCCCCGAGTAGATATCTCCCAGGGCTATGCCCAGCCAGGTGGGCGGCCCCCCTCTCTGACCACAGGTGTACATGAGGCCTCCCATGGCCTGGGCTATGATGTCGTAGGCGGGCCGGTCGCTGTATGGCCCTATATGTCCGGGAAGGGTCCCGAAGCCGCTGATGCGCGCGTAGATCAGCCTAGGATTCACCTCCTGGAGCACGTCCCAGTCTAGCCCCAGCTTCTTCATGAGGCCTGGGCGGAAGTTTTCGACGAGTACATCGGACACACGGACAAGGTCCAGGAAGACCTGACGGCCTTCATCTTTTTGGACGTCCAGGGTGATCCCCTTCTTGTTGCGGTTGAAGCGCAGGAAGTAACCTGAGTTCTTTTGGCCCTTCTCGTTGGTGATGATCGGTGCCATCTCTCGGGAGGTATCTCCCGTTCCAGGCCGCTCTATCTTGATCACCTCGGCACCCTGGTCGGCCAGCATCATGGTGCAGTAGGGACCGGCTACTTGGATCTCGAAGCCAAGCACCCTGATGCCAGCCAGAGGTTTGGATGCCTTGAGATCTGCAGCCATCGCTGACCTCCTAGTCAAGAACTGCCAAGCCTTCAATCTCTATGAGGGCGCCCTCATTGTACAGGCCCTTGACCTCGGCCAGGGTCATGGCCGGGTAGTGCCTGCCAAAGTACTTTCGGTAGACTTCCCCTAGGGGCTTTAGCTTGCTCAGGTAGTCTTCCACATCTAGCACGTAGATGTTGAGCTTCACGATGTTGTAAAGCGTGCCGCCTGCGGCCTCGACGATCCTCTTTATGTTGGACAGAGTTAGATCGAACTGCGCCACGAGGTCTCCCCTGTGCTGTATAGCGCCAGTGCTGTCAGCGGCCACCTGGCCCGCAATGCAGAGCAAGGTGTTGCCTTGGGCCTTTATAGCGTGGGAGAACCCTCTGGGAGGCATAAGGTCGGATGGGTTGATCGGTTCGATGGGCATGCCAGCACCTCGGTATGTCGCAAAGCGCGTGATCGTATAAAAATTAGCACCAAATTCCCCCGGCGTCAACATGGGCGTGCTGGCTTCGAACGGCTACAGCGGACCAGCGCACGTCTCAGGGCTGGCGGCTCACTGGCAAAGCTGTCCCCCAGTGCTTTTAACGCAGTCGTCCCAGATATGCGCTGGGCGCCGCACACGCGCATTGGGGCCAGGGGGCTTTCTGGAGCGAACCACAGCGATGATTCCATGCTAAGATGGCATGAACCGTCATGGGCTTGCAGAAGCCGGAAAGTTCGCACCATGACGTGCCTGGGCGTTCCGTTGCTACGGAAGGGGGAGGTCGCCATGCTGCTTTCTCGGTGGAAGGTAAGTGGAACGTTTCTGGCCCTAGGGGTCGTCCTTGCTGTCGCCTGTAGTTCTGTGGCCCCCTTGTCGGCCACGTCTGCGCCTGGCGGAGCTCTTCCCGAAGGGTCCGGTGGGGGCGTAGGGGGAGCTGCGGGCGCCGGGACAACGGCTCCCAGAGCTGGAGCCGTCGCCACAGCGCAGGACCAGTCGCCCGCGGGAGGGATCCGCGTCCAGGGCAGCGGATCTGTTAGCCTCAAGCCCGATGCTGCCATGGTGGAGCTGGGTGCGGCAGTGGTGCATCCTACCGTGGATGCGGCCATTAAAGAGGTTACTGACCGCATCAATGCTGTCGACAAGTTCCTCGGAGATTCCGGCATCGCCGAGGCCGACATCCAGACGTTGTACTTCAATGTTGGCCAGGAGCCTGCGTATCCGCCTCGGACGGGTCCGGACGGCACCAGCGTCATGGTCTACCGGGCCACTCACATACAGCGTATCATGGTGCGGGACATTGGGAAGGTAGGCCCCCTCATCCAGGGGGCGGTGAACGCGGGGGCGAACTCGGTGCAGGCCGTCAACTTTGTAGTGAGTGACCCCACGCCGCACCTTAGGCAGGCCAGGGAAAGGGCCATGCAGGACGCCAGGGATAGGGCGTCGCAGTTGGCCAACTTGGCCGGCGTCCAGCTAGGGCCCGTGGTGTCGATCAGCGAGATGCCTGGACCGTTTCCTCCCCTGGCGGGAGGAGCTGGAGCCGAGAAAGCCGCTTATATCCAGCCGGGAACCACGTCTCTGACCGTGTCCCTGGAGGTAGTCTTCAGCATCAGGTAGGGAGTATCCAGATCGGCCTCCTTGCGGGCCCTGGCGCCTGGCACTTCTCGCCACTAATAGGGTAAAGAATCCGTGGAGCGTCGGCGCCCGTCGGCACGTCGAAGGCACAGCAAGGCACGCGGCGTCGGCTGAGAACTTGGCAGATGGGCCGCGCGCGTTCCCACAGGCCTGCTGGGGATGGATGTAGATGCCCCGAGCGCAGCTGGTCGGCCCTCCCCTTGACGGCGTAACCTGGAGGCGACTAAATTGATACACGAGGGCAAGGTGCAGGCTATGCCGAAGCTGTTCACCGTCGAAGAGGCGAACGAGCTCATACCGCGGCTGACCGCATTGCTCCAACGGCTTAGAGAGCTGCGGACTGAGGGGGAGGAGCTGCAGGCCCAGCTCGTTGCCGAGGAGGCGAAGGTTCAGGGAAACGGTCACGATCTCCCGGAGGCCCATCTGGCCGAGGTCCACCGCAGGCTCGGCCGGCTCATGGACGCCGCTGCCGCCATCGTCAGGGAGATACACGGGTTTGGGTGCGAGCTAAAGGATATAGACATGGGCTTGGTCGATTTTCCGGCCCTACGCGAGGGGCGCCGGGTCTACTTGTGCTGGCGCCTAGGCGAGCCCAGGCTCATGTATTGGCATGATATCGATGCGGGGTTTGCCGGCCGACAGCCCTTGTAAGAACCTCAGAATTCCAGAGCCTTCCTGGGCGAAGACGGTCCTCGGTCGACGATCGGACTCCGCCGCCTGTTTTCTTTGTAGAGCCTTAACCAGTCTTTGGGGGCGTCTGGGCTCTCGCCGCCGTGAGGTGTCAGCCTGTGTCTCACCTGGCACAGCACAGGCGTCCTGACGGCCCGTCCACTGATGATAACCTGGCCCTTGGAGAGGGCTGGGAGCTCGTCCAGGAGCTCTCGACCGACGGTCTCTACGGCCGCTGCTACAGCGCTCTGGTCTACCGGATTGACGATCCGCATCAGAAAGTGGGTCTGACACTGGGATAGGACGTCGGCGTTGAGTTTGCCGGGCCTCTGGCTAACCAGCCCGACCCCAACGCCGAACTTTCTGCCCTCGGCGAGGATGCGCTTCAGGATCGGTGTCGAGGTAGGGGCTTCGGCCTCGTTGGCGGGCGCGAAGGTGTGCGCCTCCTCGATGAGTATGAAGACGGGCGTCGGCAGATAGTCAGGGTCGTCCTCACCGACCTCACGGTGGACCGTGCGCATGCGTGCCCTGAAGAGCTTGCGTAGCAGGGCGGCCGCGACTACCTGCTGTGTCCTGCTGTCGAGCTCGTCCATCCGGAGGATCACGCACTTTCCGGGCCGTGCAATGTCCTGCAGTTCGAGCTCATGGATGTCATGGAACCCTTTGCCATGGGTCCTGAGCTGGTCGAGCCTCCATTTCAGAGCCTCCGCGGTGCCTGCAAAATCCGGCCCGTCGTCCCCTCCGGCCTTCCCTAGCTCTTCCACGGTGCGGTAAAGGTCGTCGAAGCCCCATGGGCGCCCCCGACAACTGTTCCTCAGTTCCCTGAGGGCCTTGTTGAGCAGGTGAGCCATCCGGTCGCTGAGGTTGGGCATCAGATTCCGGAAGTCATCCATCTCGAGGCTGGACCATCGGATGTAAATTCTATCGGGTTGGCGGACCTCGACCTCGGGCCTGTATGTGTCGTCCGCGTCGCGGACGTTGAAATCCGGCAAGCTGCTCATCTCCACGAGCGTCTCGTATTCGCCGTGGGGGTCGAGGACGACCACTGCCCCCCGGTTGTAGGGCTTCATGAGCTCCTCAACGATCACCGATGCCAGGTAGCTCTTGCCTGCACCCGTGCCGGCAATGATGGCAAAGTGGGTGGCCACCAACTCGCTGACGTCCAGCACTATGGGAACCTGGTCCTTCGCACGGTTCAAGAGCCAGCCCACGTAGGCGGATCCCTCTTCTCCTGGTCTCTTGCGGCTGAGGACTTCCTGAAGGAGCTCCGAGGGTGCCAAGTAAACGGCCGTGCCGACGGTAGGTTGGAACCTGGGATTGACGAGGGTGCCGAGCTCGGAGTCGTAGTAACCGAGGGTGGCCACCGTAATCTCGAACAGCTCGCCGCTGCCCTCGTAGCCGAGAGATGCCGAGAGGGCGGAGACGTCCAGATTGGGTTCCTTGAGCAGGGGATCGGGCAGGACGCGCAGGGACCTGCGGTCGCGCACCCAGCCAAGGACGGATGCATGCTGACCATCGATGGTGACATCGTAGGCCACGAACTCGCCGTGCCTCAGGGCCCTGTCCCGGTCGGGAGATACCAAGGTGAACTCGTAGGGCTTCTCGCCTGGACCCTTTACCTTCCCTATCACACGCTTCTCACGGCTCATCGCGTTGGCTCCAAGGTCAGTTTCCAGCGGAGGTCGTCGAGCTGGACGGCCAGCATGGCCCTGTGTTCTGGGCCCGCTAAGGACATCAGCCGTTCCAGGATGGCCATAGCCAACTCCAGGTACACGGGTCGACGCTCTCCCACGATACGGCCCAGGTATCCCAAGTTCAGGCCTTCGGGCAATCCGTGAAAGGCTGCCACTTCTTGGTCGGACATCACGCGGACATCGTCGCCCACCTGCGGGGCGAGCCTGGGCATTCGGTGGTTGGGGCCCGACGGACCGGTGGTGCCCAAGGCAAAGATGGATATCTCGGTAGATACCTCGTCCAGGTAGTCAGGGCTCAAAATTTCAAGCTGAGAGCCTGGCGATAGGCGGGGTCCTAACCTTCCGTACTCTGGGTTCCTGAGGGCAGTGTCACTGACAACGCCAACTATCTCCAGGTCTGGCCTGAGGCTTACGGCCACGAAATTGCCAAAGGCATAGTCCTCAGCAACAGGTGGATCGGCCACCTCGTGCCGACGGAACACCTGGCAGATGTACAGATAGTGGGCTTGTGCCGCCACGATCTTCCCTAGGCGCACCGCTACCATACCCTCCTGTGGTATTTCGATGCTGCCTTCCTGGGCGTGCTCAGCCGGATGCCGAAGGCTTCCGCCTCCTCCTGCAAGATCTGCGCAAAATATGCCCGATCTTTTGCTGTCAGGGCAGCGGCCGCGTCGGCGGAGGCCAGGGGCCAGGGATAGCCTTCGCCCACAATGGCCTCCGCGAGCGTTATCTCAGCTATGTAGTCTACCAGTTTGCGCTCGCCCCTACGCGTCGGAACTGGAGGGGCGGTGACCGCCCAGGCAGGGAACTCGATACGCACGGGCAGCCCGGAGCTGACGCGAAGATAGAGGAAAGCCACTTCTCTTGAGTAGTCCTGCCCCTTATATACGAAACCCTGCAAGACCTTACCCGTCCGCTGGCATCGAAAGGCGGCAGTGCGCTGGCCAATGCGCTGCAGAATGCCTGCCATGACCTGGGGATCGGAGAGTGGAGGCAGTTTTGACCTGTTGCCCTTTCCCGATATGTAGGCGAGGGCATCGACCAAGTCCCGCGCCCAGCTTCTGTCGATGTAGGCAACTACAGGCACTCGCGTCGCCTTAGAGGTTGCCACCAGTTCAACTGAGGCCTCTATGTAGCTGCGGCGCTCATCGTCGGAAGCCAGTTCCGCGAAGGAGGGAATTATCGTGCCGTCCACGAACACCACGGAGGGCGGCTGCTGGCCAGCAAGCCCTTCCACGAGGCGCCTTGCTCTGTCCATCTCAGCCTTCCAGCGCTCCAGAGGGTAGTTGCTGGCAGGCCTGGCCTCGCCCGGATCAGTTTCTTCTGTCAGTATCGGGTATAGCTCCACCTGCTTTTCGAAGCTGCCGCCCGGCATGTGCCTGTTGATAAACCATGCCACCTGCACAGCCCCCAGCTGTACGTCGAAAACGTCTACCGTCATATGGCTGCCGTCCACTGCTGCGGTAGTTACACCCCTCAAAGTCTCTTCCGCCCAGGCCCTCTGGTCCTCCAGGCTCGACCACTGGAGGTTCATGTCGTACGTCAGATACGGGGCCTCGTCCACCGCCTCCAGTGGCGCGGCACCGGGGACCCTCTCGGCGTCACGGAGCCAAGCTTCGAGAAGGCCTCCCGCCGAGGCCGCGGCGAAGCACTCCCTCCACTCGGTCAGACTATCCTCGACCGTGATGAGGTGGTTCTGCAGTTTTTCCAGGTACCTCCTTACTGCGTTTCGGGCCAGTACCGCGAAGAGCACTTTGCCTACTCCAGCACAGCTGCTGACACCCCAGCGCGCTTGGTCACACGAACCACCCTGTCCGTGCGTGCAGTGAAGGTATCGTCGTGGCTGATGACGAATATCTGGTCGAAGCCCCGGATGTTCTGAATGTTGCTGATCTGCTCCGCCAGGGCTTCCCTGCGGGTCTGGTCGAGGTTCTGGGTCGGCTCGTCGAAGAACGCGAAGCGCACTGTGCTCAGGTTCTGCAGGAGCGCCAGCCGGATGGCCAGGGCAGCCGCCATCTGTTCGCCGCCCGAGAGCTGCGGGAACAGCCGCTCGGAAGATCCGACCTGCAGCCTGAGGGAGTAATCCTGCGGCGACCAGCTCAACTCCCCGGCTATTCCCCCCATAACGTCGTGGAAGATGGTGGTCGCCCTGTGGGCTATGGCGTCTACCATCTTCCTTCCCACCTCATCTCCTACCCTTCTGATGTCATCCCGCACCCGGCCTACGTAGCGAAGCACATCCTCCAGTCGCCCGAGCTCCGCCTCCTTCTCCGCCTTGGATGTCAGCTTCTTTTCCAGCTCGTCCTTCCGCCTTTCGAGGTGCGCCCTTTCCTGCTCCAAGCTGCCTATCTCTTGGTTGAGGCGGTTCTCCTCATCCCTGAGCCTGTTCACTTCATCAGTGAGGGCCTGGACTTTCTGGTCGATGCCCTGCACAAAGGTCAGTTGAGGGTCGAAGGCCACCTCTTCGCGCCTCAAGGCGGCCTCATATTCCTCCTTCTGACGTAGCAGGGCCCTAACCGCGTTTTCGTCTTCCGTAACTCGCGCCTCCCGCTTGGACATCTCGTCGATGGCCCATCGGTTTAGCAGGTAGCTATCGTACCCTTCCTTGAGCCTACCAATCTGCTCCTCCAACTTCTGTTCCTGCTGTTCCATGTCGCCCGGGAAGGCTTGAAGCTGGACCCTCACCCTTTCGAGCTCTGCCTGCTTGACCTTTATCTCCTTTTCCAGCTCGTCCAGGTCCTCCCGAAGCTTCTCGGCATCCTGCTCTGCCCTTCGGGCATCCTGAAGGCGCTCCAGGGGGCCTGGACTGCCTAGCTGCTCCAGCTCTGCTTCGAGGTCGGCCTGCTTTGCCAACCGTTCTATGATCTCTTGGTGCTCCTGCTCCAACTCCGCGAGCTCACCCTCCAGCCTGTCAAGGTTCAGCTCCAGGTCCTGCAAGCGCAGGTTAAGCTGATCCAATGACGCCAGCCTGGCATTGGCATCTTCTGCCTCTTTCAGCTCGCTGTCGAGCTCCTGAAGCCTGTGCCCGAGAAGGGGCTCTTTGCCGGCGGCCTCTTCCTTCACCGCTATCTCGCGGGAGCAGTCCTCGAGGTCGCGTTCTAGCCGAGCCACCTCCTGCTTAAGTCCCTCGACCTGGGCCGAGGCCTGGCGAGCGATGGTAGCGTCCATCTGGATCCGTCGAAGCTCCTTGGCTAGGGGTTCGAGTCTTGCTATCTGCTCGGAAATCTGCTCAAGGTCGCCTCCCAGCATATCCACCTGATGCCTGAAGTAGGCCTCCAGGTCCTGCCCCTCGGTCATGTTGCGGCAAGGCTCCTTGAGGAAGGGGCAGTTACCTCCCCGGGACTGCGCGAGGGCAACGGTGGCCTCGTTGAGCAAGGCCTCCAACCTGGCCTTTTCCTCCAAGAGGGGTTGAAGCCTGTCGCTCGCGGACTGGGCATCGGCCAACTGCCTCTCGAGGTCTGGCAGTTGCCCGGCCTTTTGCCGTGCCTCGGCAAGCTGTTGCTCCTTGGTTCTCAGCTGCCCGGTCAGGGAGGAACGTCGCCGCTGGAGCTCCGAGAGATCCTGGGAAGCCTGGCGGGCGATGCTGAGCTGCTCCACCAGCGCGTCGCGCTCCTGCCTAAGGAGGTGGAGCTTCTGAGCGAGCTCGCGACAGCTTTCGATCTTAGCCACCTCGCGCCTCGCTTCTTCCAGACGCTGCTCGACCCTTTGCCTGTCCTCTGTAAGCTTTCCTATCGACCTGGTCAGCTCCTCCAGCCGGTCCCGGTCGCGCCTCAGACAGTCGAGCTGCCTTCTTATCTCTTCCTCGCGGCGTGCGAGCTGTTCCAGCTCCGGAAGCTGCGCCACCAGCTCCATAAGCCGGTTCAGGCGGGACTCTTTGTCTGTGCGATCTTTTTCCAACACGTTCAGCTCATACGACAGCCTTTCGTGGCTCTCTTTGATGGGGCGCCACCGCTTCAAGCGGCGCCTTATTCGCTCCAGGTCCTCCTGGGCTCTAAGGTAGTCCTGGTAGGCCTGCTCGTTGGCCTTCGCCACTGAGGAGGCCTTCTGGGCCTTCTGTAGCTCTTCCTGAGCCTCCTTCAGGGAATTCTCGGCGGCCTGCAGTTGCCGATCCAGCTCGGCCATGCGCCTCAGCCCCTCTATCAACTTCGTGGCGGCGTCGTACCTCCCTTTGACCATGCTTAGCTCTTGTAGGTGGTCGTTGAGTTGAAACAGGGTGCTCTGGAGCTGATCACGCACCCTGGGCAGATCCTCCAGGTCTCGTGCAAGCTGAGCGATGTCGGCCTGCAGTCCCTCCATCTTCCTTTCGATCTCCCTTTCAACGGGGCGAAGGTTCTCGGACGCCTTCTCGAACTCCTTGAGCCTGAGAAGACGGTCGAACTTCTCCTTTCGGCTTCTCGGATCGTCTAGGAAGGGGGCGGTCATGGTGCCCTGTGGCACGCCGACGGCGTCGCGGAAGAGGCTGGCCAAATCCGCGCCGTAGGTTTCGTCCAAGCCCAGCTGCTGGGCGATCCAACGGCGCGTCTCCTCTGCCTTGTGGGTTACCCAGACCTTGGCATCGTCGTCCTGTACTTGCCAACCCGCATTGTAGCCGAACCTCCTGACCACAGTGTACACGCGCTCCTCATCGGGGCTGGCCTGATCTCTGACAGCGATGGTGACCCGCACTTCGGCGGAGCGCTCGCCCTCGCGGATGAGCTGTCGGTGGCTGCCCTCCACATAGTCGAAGAGGGCCGCCCCCACAGCCTCCAGGATGCTGGTCTTGCCCGCGCCGTTCTCTCCCACGATGGCCGTCACCGAACGCTCGGTGGGATCAGAGGCGCTGTCAAAGCTGAGGGAAAGCTCCGTATAGCTCTTGAAGTTCTTGAGCTCTAAGCCAAGAAGCCTCAAGGCCGGCCTCCCTGGACGAGCTCGTTGTATCGGCTCTCCAAGAGGTCGGCGATCTCCTTCGGCGAAACCCTAGCGTCCAAGGCCTTGCGCCGGACCTCCATCGCCAAGTGAGCCCATTCCTGTGCCCTGGCCCTTTTGGCAGGGTCTTCCCTATATATGCCCTCCCATACCTCTCGCTCCAGGGCATCTCGATCGATGGAGCCAACGGAGGGAGCGGCTCCCGTGCCTGTTGCCGCCTCTTCGTAGGACCACTTCACGCGCACGAAGGGGAGGAAATCGTCGTCGAAGCCCAGCTCGTCCCTTACGGCTTGTCGGAGCCTGTCTTCGTCGTCGGGCCCGAGTTCAAAGGACAGCCTACCAGTGAGGTTGAGCACCACCATGGGGTAGCGGCCGTCGAGGGGTTGCTCACGCTGCTGGCGGCATGCCTCTCGACGGGCGGTCTCTATCATGTCCGCCCTGGCTCTGCAACGGCTCAGGTCCACTTGCAAGACCCAGAAGGGCCTCCGGCCTACCTCCTTGGACAGGTGGGTGACAGTGTGTTGGCCAGCGTCATCTACCTCCACGAAGTAAAAGCCTCGGGGGAACTTGACCTCATCCATGCGCCAGGTCTCGAGAGACCCGGGGTTGAACATCCAGTTGCCGGTATGGTATTCGAGGTGAACGTGTCCGAGGGCCAGGTATTTTATCCGGCCCTCCAGCGGCTCCAGTTTCATGGACGCTATGCCTGCCTGGCCGGGCAGGGTGTAGCCCTGGATGCCGACGTGCAGCATGAGGATGGTGTAGTGGCTCTCGGCTGCCAGCCGTTCGATCTTGGGCATGAGCCCCTTGAGTACGTCTATCACCGTGAGGCCCAGGTACCTGAGGCCGATGATACGGGCCGGCCCGATGTCCACGTAGCCACCCTGTATTTCCGAGGGGTCCCAGGGCAACAGGTCGAAGCTGGCTGCGTCGAAAGAGTAGTCGAGGAGAGTTAGCAGCCCGTCTTTGGCCAGAATGGTGAGCCAGGAGACGTCACCCTGACGGTAATCGCCCCGATCGTGGTTTCCGGCTATGGCCACGGCAGGTATGCCCGCGTCCTTCAGAAGCTCGAGCACTTCCTGGGCCTGGCCGAAGGTCCTGGGCAGAGGGTTGCCCCTGTCGAAGAGGTCGCCAGCAATCAGGACAAAATCTGCACGGCGGTCTACGGCAAATTGGGCCACGTTTCGAAAGGCCCTGGCAAAGTCCTTCTCCCTCTCTTCTATCCCGTATTGCAGGGTGCCCAGGTGTACATCGGCCATGTGGACGAATTTGAACCCCAACGCAACCTCCAGAATCGAGGGTTTCGCCCGGTGCTCCGGTATGCCGATCAAAGGTTGCCCAAATAGTAGCACATTTGTTCCAACTAGTCAAGAGGCAAATGGTCCAAGGCCCAGGCATTTGCATCGGCACAAGGCGTAAGGGCCGGCGTGGCGTAGGAGTGCGACGAGGGCTCCTGGCACAACGGCCACGGTTACCTGTTTATTGACACTGAGGTTTGGTTCAATTAAATTGAAATAGGTTAAGCGTCCTTGAAGGAGATTGCCCCATGAGTGCACACTTTATTTTTGCGGCCTGCCTAGCCTTGGCGCTGGCCGGGTGTGCTGGGTTGCCAGGCGCGCAGCGAGCGGGCTCACCGACGGCATCGCCCTCGGGTGAGCCGAGTACTGTGCTCCGCGTTGCCGCGGCCGCAGACGTAAAGCCCGCCTTTGACGAGCTGGCTTTGGAGTTCGAGAGACAACAGGGCGTGAAGGTCGAACTGGTCTTTGCATCCTCGGGGACGCTCAGCCAGCAGATAGCCAATGGGGCGCCCTACGACGTCTTTGCTTCCGCGGATCTGGCTCGGGTGCAACAGCTGGCCAGCAAGGGCTTCGTGGACTCCGCCACGGTGAGGATCTATGCCGTGGGACGCATAGTCCTGGCCTGGAAGGAAAGCAGTGGCTACAACATAAAGGATCTTCGTGACCTTAGAGCCATCGACTTCAGAAGCTTGGCGCTTGCCAACCCGGATCACGCTCCCTATGGCTCGGCTGGTAAGGAGGCCCTTCGTAACGCAGGCCTGTGGGGCTACGTAGAGTCGAGGGTGGTCTACGGTGAGAACGTCGTACAGGCCTTTCAATTCCTAGAGACGGGGGCTACAGAGGTTGCTATAGTTGCCCTGTCCTTGGCGAAAAGGCCTGGCATACGTTACGTTGAGATCGATCAGTCGCTCTATTCACCCTTAAAGCAGGGGGTAGGCGCGATATCGGGGTCCAAACGGGGGCGGCTGGCCAGGCAGTGGATCGACTTTTTGCTCGGTCCCCTGGGGCAGGAGATAATGAAAAAGTACGGATACGGTCCGCCGATCTGAAGTCCTTGGCATGACGACTCTCGGCCTTTCGATACTGGTGGGCTTTACCGCCACGGCTTTGTGCGCAGCAGTGGGGATACCCTTGGGCTTTCTGCTCGCCCGGCGGGATCTGCCGTGGCGGGGGTTCTGGTTGGCGCTCACCACCCTGCCCTTGGTGCTCCCGCCCACGGTGGTTGGCTATTACCTTCTGGTGCTCCTCGCCCCCCATGGGCCTCTGGGTTCCCTGTTGGATGCCCTCGGACTGCGCCTTGTGTTCAGCACACCCGGCGCTGTATTAGCCGCTTGGGTCGCGAGCGTGCCCTTCACCATCCGCGGGGCAGTGGTCGGCTTCGAGGGTGTGGATCCTGCCATGGTGGCTGCGGCCCGAACCCTTGGCCACGGGCCCTTCAGCGTGTTCCGCACCATCCATCTGCCCCTCGCCCTGCCAGGTCTTCTGGCCGGTCTGGCGCTTAGCCTTGCGCGGGCGTTGGGAGAGTTCGGCACGACCCTCATGGTGGCGGGCAATATCCCTGGCGTGAGCCGCACTCTGTCGTTGGCGATCTACGATGCCGTCCAGGCCGGCCAGATAGGCACGGCCAACGAGATGGCGCTGACCCTGGTGGCCATGAACCTGTTCTTCCTCCTCTTGCTCAGCAGGTTGGAGCGTAGGGCGTTGGTCTGACATGCTCAAGGTGAGCTTTCGTAAGCGGCTCGGCAACTACGAACTCGATGTGGCTTTCGAGGCCAGGCGGGGCATCATGGCTCTCTTTGGGCCGTCGGGAGTTGGCAAGTCGGTCACCCTGCACTGCATAGCGGGGACCGTGAGGCCAGACCGAGGCATTATAGCGGTTGACGACCGCATCCTTTTCGACAGTGAGAGCCGCGTCAACGTGCCGCCCCAGCACCGAAACATAGGATACGTCTTCCAAAACTATGCGCTTTTCCCCCATATGACTGTGAGACAGCAGTTGGAGTATCCCCTCAGGGGCCTGCCCCGGGATGAAACTAGGCTTCGCATCGAAGAAATGCTCTCCCTTCTACGGCTCAGGGGACTGGAGGACCGGTATCCGCACCAGCTTTCGGGTGGTCAGCAGCAGAGGTTGGCAGTGGGCCGTGCCCTTATCCGTCGGCCGTCGCTCCTGCTGTTGGACGAGCCGTTCGCCGCCCTCGACGGCATAATACGCGAGAAGCTGATGGAGGACCTGCGCGACCTACACGAACGCTTCCCCATAACCACCATCTTGGTTACCCACGATCTGGACGAGGCCTATGCCCTGAGCGACGAGATAGCCGTCATGCATGCAGGGCGGGTGCTTCAGGTAGGGCCAAAGGACGAGGTGTACTTCAGGCCCATCGACATGGCCGTGGCTGGGCTCATGGGCATACGAAACATCTTTGGTGCGACGGTGCTGGCCTCGGACGACAAGGCTACCCTGCTGGCCGGCGAGGTTTTTACAGTTGTAGGCCCGCCCGGTCCCTACCGGATTGGCGAGAGGGTGCAGTTCTGCATCAGGCCGGAGAGCGTCACCATAGTTAGATCGGACCGGTCCGACAGGGCCGGCTACATGGAGACGCTGCTGAGCTGTTGGTTGGTCGACATGCTCGATCTGGGTTCTCGTCTGCGGCTCTACTTTAAAGTGGCTAACCCCGAGCGGCGCCACTACCGCGATTATGACCTGGAGGCCATAGTGGGTACCCATGCTTACGAAGCCATGCGCCTAGCCCCTGGCCAACGGGTGGTCCTCGCCTTGAAGCAGGACCGCATACACATCCTTGGCCGCGTCCTGTGATCTACCGCGTCCAGGGGTATTGTCAAGTAAAGCCCATTGCGCTATTATAGGGCCACACATCGCTTCCTCCGTGCTCCCAGACTGTGACTCTAAACATAGCTGGAGAGGTTGTCCGTATGAAGGTCCGCAGCGCCCTTATTCAGGCCCACAACACCACCGACAAACAGCGCAACATCGAAAAGCACCTAGCCTATATCGAGGAGGCTTACCGTCAAGGTGCCCAGATCACCTGTCTTCAGGAGCTTTTCTTTGCCCCGTACTTCTGCCAGGTCGAGGACCGGCGTTGGTACAGCATGGCCGAGCCGATACCCGAAGGCCCCACCACGAAGCTGCTCCAGGAGGTGGCTAAGCAGTACGGGATGGTCATCATCGCCCCCATGTTCGAAGAGGTGGGCGTATCGATCTACTACAACACCGCGGCCGTGATCGATGCTGATGGCACATACCTGGGCAAGTATCGGAAGAAGCACATCCCCCAGATCCACGGCTTCCTGGAGAAGTTCTACTTTAAGCCGGGGGACCCGGCCTATCCCGTGTTCGACACGGCCTACGGCAAGATTGGTGTATACATCTGCTACGATCGGCACTTCCCAGAGGGTGCAAGGATCCTCGGCCTGAACGGAGCCCAGATTGTTTATATCCCCTCCGCCACCGCCCGCGGGCTCAGCTATCATCTATGGTTCATCGAACAGAGGGCCCACGCTGTCTTTAACGGGTACTTCGTCGGCACCATCAACCGTGTAGGCGTAGAGGAGGAGCTTGGGGCAAGCGAGTACTACGGCAGCAGCTACTTCTGCGATCCCAGGGGTCAGATCATCGCGCAGGCCAGCGACAAGGAAGAGCAGGTGTTAGTGGCGGAGCTGGACCTCGACCTCATAAAAGAAGTGCGGGATACGTGGCAGTTCTACAGGGACAGGCGGCCAGACACCTATGGTCCTATAGTTGAACAGCTTCCATAGGAGGGATAGCTGTGAGAACCCTGATCAAAGGAGGCCAGATAGTAACCGCGGTCGACAACTACGTGGGTGACATCCTCGTCGAGGGCGAGCGAATCGAGCTTATTGGGCGCAGTCTGGACGTTTCGAGCGACAAGGTTATCGACGCGACGGGCAAGTACGTGTTCCCTGGAGGCATAGATGTCCACACCCATCTGGACATGCCTTTCGGCGGGACCGTATCCTCCGATGATTTCGAGACGGGCACCAAGGCGGCTGCCTTTGGCGGTACCACCACCATCATCGACTTCGCGATCCAGTACCGTGGGCAGAGCCTCCACCACGCCCTCGAAGCGTGGATGGCCAAGGCTGAGGGGAAGGCCACCATCGACTACAGCTTCCACATGATCATCGCCGAGCTCACTGAGGAACGCCTCACGGAGATGGACGATATGGTCAGGCTGGGCGTCACCAGCTTTAAGCTCTTCATGGCGTACCCTGGCGTGTTCATGGTGGACGATGCGACCATCTTCAGGGCTATGATGCGCACAGCGGACAACGGAGGCCTCATCTGCATGCATGCCGAGAATGGCGGAGTCATCGACATTTTGGTCAAGAAGGCGCTGGCCGAGGGAAAGACGGCTCCCAAGTATCATGCCTTGACCCGGCCTGCCAGGGCCGAGGCCGAGGCTACCAGCCGGGCTATAGCCCTCTCAGAAATGGCGGGGGTGCCGGTGTACATCGTCCATCTCTCCGCCCCCGAGGCACTGGACGAGGTGCGGGAGGCCAGAGATCGGGGCCTGCCGGCCTTCGCAGAGACCTGTCCCCAGTACCTCTTCCTGTCCTTCGACGACCTGGCCAAGCCGGACTTCGAGGGCGCGAAGTACGTGTGCTCGCCTCCGCTTCGGGAGAGCTGGGCCCATGAGGAGCTATGGAAGGGGCTGAAGACCGATGACCTTCAGATCGTATCGACGGACCACTGTCCTTTCTGCTTCAAGGAGCAGAAGGAGCTGGGGCGCGGGGACTTCAGCAAGATACCGAATGGTCTGCCCACCATCGAGGAGCGGTTGAAGGTCTTCTTTACCGAGGGGGTGCTCAAGGGCAAGATCAGCATCAACAGATTCGTGCAGCTGATGTCCACTGCTCCTGCCAAGATGTTCGGTCTCTTCCCTCGAAAGGGCACCATCGCCGTCGGCAGCGACGCCGACCTGGTGATCTGGGACCCCGAAGTGGAGACGGTCATAAGCTCCAGCACTCACCACATGCGCGTGGACTACAGCGTATTCGAAGGCTTCAGGTGCAAGGGGGCGCCGGTGACTGTGCTGTCCCGGGGCGAGGTGATTGTGGAAGGTGGGCAGTTCCTAGGTCGGCCCGGGCGGGGCAGTTTCCTCAGGAGGTCCACCTTCTCCGGGTTCTAGATCAAACCTTATGCCAGGGGTAGGAGACAATGGCAACGGTGCCAGGCAGCGAGACCGCGACAGAGAAATACAAGCGCCTAACCAGGGACCACGTGCTGGTCTCGTGGTCGGCTCAGAAGGGCCTGGACCAGCCCGTCATAGTGGGCGGCGAGGGGTGCTGGCTCTGGGATGCCGACGGGCGGCGGATTCTGGACTTTTCTTCTCAGCTGGTTAACAGCAACATCGGCCACCAGCATCCGAGGGTCGTTGAGGCTATCAAGCGGCAGGCCGAAAGGCTCACCTACGTGGGGCCGAACTTCGCCAACGACGTAAGGGCCGAGCTGGCCGCCAAGCTGGCCCAAGTGACGCCTGGGGATCTAGTGAAGACCTTGTTCACCACCGGTGGGGCCGAGGCCAATGAAAATGCCATCAAGATGGCTCGCCTGGTAACGGGCCGTCACAAGATCATCACCCGCTACAGGTCCTTCCACGGGGCTACCTACGGGGCCATGACGGCCGGCGGCGACAACCGAAGGTGGGCCAACGAGCCCGGCATTCCGGGCATAGTGCGTGTCCTCGACCCATACTGCTATCGGTGCCCCTTCGGCCATAGGGGCAGGAGCCCTGAAAACTGCTGCATGCAGTGCCTTGAGCACGTGGAGGAGGTCATCTGGCATGAAGGGCCCGACAACATAGCTGCCATCATGGTCGAGGGCCTAACCGGCACGAGCGGCATCATCGTCCCGCCGGACGGCTACATGCAGGGCCTCAGGGAGATCTGCGACCGCTACGGCATGCTTCTGATCGTAGATGAGGTGATGAGCGGCTTTGGCAGGACAGGGAAATGGTTCGCTGTGGACCACTGGGGCGTGGTGCCGGACATCATGACCTTCGCCAAGGGCGTCACCAGCGGTTACGTGCCCCTGGGAGGTGCCATCGTGAACGAGCGGGTGGCCCGCTACTTTGAGGACCACGTCCTGTGGGGAGGCCTGACTTACAGCGGTCATCCTCTGGCGTGTGCCGCAGGGCTGGCTACCCTCGAGGTCTACCAGGAGGAGAACCTGATCGAGCGGTCGGCCCAGATGGGCCGTGTCCTCATGGAAGAGCTACGGAAACTGGCGGACCGCCATCCCTCCGTGGGCGATGTCCGCGGGATGGGCCTGTTCTGTGCCGTAGAGCTGGTGAAGGACAGGGAGACGCGGGAGATGCTTGTGCGCTGGAATGGCCCATCCCAGGGGGTTATGAACGATATAAAGAAGGCCTTGCTAGACCGCGGCGTCTACGTGTTCTGCCGCTGGAACATACTGTTCGTGGCGCCGCCGCTTGTAATCTCACCTGAGGAGATCCGCGTAGGTGTTCAGGCCATAGACAAGGCTCTGGAGATCGCCGATAGGGCGGCGAAGGCTTGAGGGGTTGGCCATGGATGAGGTGCTCAATTTCATTAATGGCGAGTGGGTGAGGTCGCGCGGAGGGCGTACCGCCCCCAACATCAACCCTGCTCACAAGCGGCAAGTCTTGAACTACTACCAAGTGTCTACGGCAGAAGACATGCGCGCGGCCATAGATTCGGCGCAGGCGGCTCTATCTGGCTGGAGGGCCGTCCCTGCGCCGCGGCGCGGCGACATGGTGGAGAGAGCTGCCCAGCTGATGCTGGAACGAAAGGAGGCCATCGCCAGGGCCCTGGTCCAAGAGGAGGGCAAAACGCTCCCCGAGGCCTTGGCGGAGCTCGACAGGGCCATTGCCAACGTGAAGTTCGCGGCGGGGCAGGGCTACAGGCTTTCGGGAAGTTTTATACCGTCCACGGTTCCCGGGGTGATGATATACACCGCTCGGGAACCTCTGGGGGTAGTTGGAGCCGTTACGCCCTGGAACTTTCCTGTGGCCATCCCGGCCTGGAAGATCGCTCCGGCCCTGGTCTCGGGGAACACCGTAGTGTTCAAGCCTTCATCGTTGACACCTTGGACTGCCAGCCTTGTGGTCCAGTGCTTCGCCGATGCAGGGTTGCCCCCAGGCGTCCTCAACATGGTTACAGGTCCGGGCTCCAGTGTGGGCTCGGCCCTCATCGATGACGAAAGGGTAAGGGCAATATCCTTTACCGGTTCCAATGAGGTAGGCCGGGCCTTGTATTCGCAGGCGGCGCGGCGCCTATGCAAGGTCCAGCTGGAGATGGGCGGAAAGAACCCTGTGATAGTGCTGGCGGATGCGGACCTGGAGGCCGCCGCCCAGGCCATAACGGTCGGGGCCTTCGGATCGTCCGGCCAACGCTGCACGGCTACCAGCAGGGCAGTGGCTGTGCCGGAGGTTTACGACACACTGCTCGAAATGGTGCTGGACCAGGCCCGGAAGCTGGTCGTAGGGGACGGCCTCGAGCCGGGCACTCACGTTGGCCCGCTCGTGGACGAGAGCCAGTTCACCAAGGTGTTGAACTATATCGAGGTTGGCGTAGCGGAGGGGGCCAGGCTGGTGCTCGATGGCCGGGTGCTGCCCAACGGCCTTGCCGAGGAGGGCTACTTTGTGGGGCCCACCATCTTCGCTGAAGTTGAACCCTCGATGCGGATCGCTCGGGAGGAGATCTTCGGACCCGTGCTCTGTTTTCAGAAGGCCCGGGACTTCAAGCATGCCATGGAACTTGCGAACGCCGTGGAGTTCGGCCTTTCTTCCTCCATATACACGAACGACCTTGCTTTGGCCCTCGAATATGCACGAACCAGTCAGGCGGGGATGCTGCACGTGAATATCCCCACGCTTGGAGGCGAGGCGCAGGTTCCCTTCGGAGGGGTCAAGGGGTCTGGGTTGGGTTACAGAGAGTGCGGGGAGGCGGCTTTCCACTTCTTCACCGAGGAAGTAGTAGTATACATTCAGGGGAAAGTCGCTAAAGCTGGGGGGTAACTCTCTCCAACGCGTCGTTCTGGAGCCCAATTAGTGTATGGCAGTGAGATATCCGGGGATGCGGGACTTGAGCGATCGGTCGTCGGACGAGGTGCGTTGCCCGAAGTGTGGGCGGCCCAATCCCTGGGACCGCACCTACTGCATGCGGTGTGGCAGCGTGTTGGAGGGATACTACCGCAGGGAGCTGGAACGCTACACACAGGCCTACCTGCGCGGGAGGATACGCGGGGTGAGGGTGCAGGCGGCGGCCGATGCTTGCCCTAGGTGCAGATCGGTGGCCGGCAAGATATATAAGCCCCACGAGATGCCCCGGATACCTGTGGAGGGGTGCACCAAGCCCACAGGCTGCCGGTGCTGTTACCTTCCTGTTCCGTCATGAGGCCGGTAGCTGTTAGCACCGATACTGTCAGCAATATCCCCCCAGAACTGGCCCGCGCGAAGGATATCGCTCTTGTCCCCATACTCCTGGAGTTGGACGGTCGCACTGTGCCCGACACGGAGGTGGGGCCAGAGGAGCTGTACAGCCTTATCAGGCGGATAGGCAGACCTCCCCGCACAGCTTCGCCTCCCCCTTCCGCCTTTCGGGAGCTGTTCTCGGCGCTTCTAGAAGCCCACGAAAAGGTTCTGCACATAACGTACTCCTCGAACCTGGGTGCGGCATACGGATTCGCGGTGCAGGCCGCGAAGACCTTTCCAACAGGTAAGGTGGAGATACTCGATTCGCAGCTGGCGGTGATGGCTCAGGGGTTCGTAGTGCTCGCCGCTGCTGAGAAGGCGCTGCAAGGGGCCACCATGGAGGGGGTGAAGGCTGAGGCGCTTCGGGTTGCGGCAGCGGCCCGGGCCGTCTTCTTCCTGGAAACCTTGGAGTTCCTGCGCTACAGCGGAAGGGTTCCAGCGGCCGCGGCCTGGGTGGGCGATATCATCGGCATCAAGCCCGTCGTGCAGATCGCCGGCGGCACTATATCGTTGATCACCCGTGTGCGCACGCGTCGCCGAGCCGTCGAACTCCTAAAGGAGGTCGTCGGTCAGACAAGGGGGGCTGCCCTCCATCTGGCAGTGATGCATGCTCTGTGTCCTGAGGAGGCGGAAGTTTTGGTGCGGGAACTGTCTGAGCTCTATGGGCCTGTGGCCCAGCACGTCGTGGAGCTGTCGCCCTTTGTTGGCGCCCACACGGGTCCTGGGGCGCTGGGCGTGGCCTACTACTGGGACTGACTCGTCATGAGGTTTCCCCTTGGTGGCTTTAGTGGTACGCTATAATCGCTGTAGGTAGCGCAACGACGGCTGCGGGGGAGGTGAAGGCATGCCGCTGGCCCGGATCGAGGACGCTATAGAGGACTTCCGCAACGGGAAGTTTGTCATCATAGTGGATGACGAGGACAGGGAGAACGAGGGGGACCTTGCCGTTGCTGCCGAGAAGGTGACACCAGAGCACATCAACTTCATGGCCAAATATGCCCGTGGCCTGATCTGCATGCCCATAATCGGCAAGAGGCTCGACGAGCTTCAGATCCCCCTTATGGTGCAAGACAACACCTCCCGCTACAGCACTGCCTTCACCGTGTCTGTGGAGGCCCGCCACGGCGTTACCACAGGGATCTCGGCCTACGACCGTTGTGCTACCATCAAGGCGATCCTCTCGCCTGGGACGCGGCCCGAGGACCTTGTACGCCCTGGCCATATGTTCCCGCTTAGGGCTCAGGACGGCGGCGTGTTGGTAAGGGCGGGGCACACCGAGGCGGCGGTTGACCTGGCAAAGTTGGCGGGACTGTATCCGGCGGGAGTTATCTGCGAGATCATGAACGATGACGGCACCATGGCTCGCATGCCCCAACTCGAGAAATTCGCCGAGGAGCATGGCATTAAGATCATTAGCGTTGCCTCGCTGATCGAGTACCGAAGGCGGCGGGAGAAGCTCATACGCCGAGTTGCCGCCGCCACGCTCCCCACGCGGTATGGCGATTTCAAGGCAATCGCGTATGGGACCACTTACAACAACGACCAACACGTAGCCCTGGTGATGGGTGAGGTCGATACTGGCGACCCTGTGCTGGTCCGGGTGCACTCCGAGTGCCTGACGGGGGACGTCTTTGGATCCCTCAGGTGCGACTGTGGGGAACAGCTAGAGATGGCTCTGCGCATGATCGCGTCCGAGGGCAGGGGCGTACTGCTTTACATGCGCCAGGAGGGTAGAGGCATCGGCCTCCACAACAAGCTGAGGGCCTACGAACTGCAGGACCAGGGGTTCGATACGGTGGAAGCCAACCATAAGCTGGGCTTCAAGGCCGATCTGCGGCACTACGGCATCGGTGCCCAGATCCTCCTGGATCTCGGGCTGAAGAAGATACGGCTTCTCACCAACAATCCCAAGAAGGTAGTGGGCCTCGAAGAAGGCTATGGGCTTGCCATCGTGGAACGCGTGCCCATTGTGGCCCCTCCGGGACCCTACAATGAGCGGTACCTGAAGGCCAAGCGTGAGAAGCTTGGCCACCTCCTGGAGATCTAGCCGACGCTCGCCTATGGTTGTCGAACGGAAGGGCACTCTGGACGGAGCAGGGCTGAGGATAGCCATAGTCGTGTCCCGCTTCAATGAGTTCGTGACTTCGCGCCTGCTGACTGGGGCCCTGGATGCCTTAGAAAGGCACGGTGTGGATTTGGCACAGACGGAAGTGTACTGGGTGCCGGGTGCCTTCGAGATACCACTGGTGGCCAAGAAGCTGGCCGCCGGCGGTAAGTTCGATGCAGTGGTGTGTTTAGGTACGGTGATCCGCGGTCAGACCCCTCACTTCGAGTACGTTGCCTCCGGAGTCAGCCGCGGGATCGCCGATGCGGCCCTGGAGACCGGAGTTCCTGTGGTCTTCGGCGTGCTGACCACCGACAACCTCGAGCAGGCCATAGACAGGGCTGGGGGCAAGCTGGGAAACAAGGGCCGGGAGGCCGCTGAAACCGCCCTGGAGATGGCCAACCTGCTGCGATCCTTCGGGAGCTAGAGCCCTTTCCTCTGAATGGTCCTTAGGCAACGCGTGCAGACCCTTACCCTGACGGGCACGCCCGAGATATGAACGGTGGCCCGTTGCAGGTTGGGCTCGAACCGCCTCTTCGTCCGCCGTTTCGAATGGCTTACATTGTGCCCCGAAGAGGCCTGTTTGCCACACATTTCGCATCTTCCAGCCAAGGCTAACCTCCATTGATCGCCATGTAATGGCCTAGTGAAGTATCATGGTACAGGAAGGTGCCCTGGGGGCACCAGATCTTATATTATCACGCGCGCGTGGAATCGACTTACCCTTTGACGGGGATAGCCCATGGCTGAAGCTGTCAGTGGCGCGTCGGAGCGGACGGCAGGGGCCCCTGACTGCTTGGGGCCCGACGACTGGTGCAGGTGCCTGCGGTCGGCGGCTCAGTGGCTTGGTCTGCACGCCGAGCAGATAAACGCGCTGAACGTCTTTCCGGTGCCCGATGCCGATACAGGCACCAACATGTATCTGACCCTTGAGGCCGCGGCGGAAGCCTGTGCCGCGGGTAAGGGTTCGCAAAGCCTTGGGGATCGGGCAGAGTGGGCGGCAAGGGGAGCGTTGCTGGCGGCCAGGGGCAACTCGGGCGTCATCCTGGCCCAGGCCCTCATTGGCATGGCGGAAGTGTTCGACGGGTTTGCCTGTGCCGATGGCTCTACGCTGGCGCACGCCATGAGGAAGGCCGCTCAGGCCAGCTACGACGTAATGCTGCAGCCTGTCGAGGGCACTATCCTCACGGTGATGCGTAGGGCGGCCGATGCCGCAGAGAGGGCTGCCCAAGGAGGAGCCGATGTTCAGGGCGTCCTGCGCGCCGCTCTGGAGGCTGCCGGGGATGCGGTGGCGGAGACGCCGAGGCTTCTGGACGTTCTGGCTGAGGCTGGTGTGGTGGATGCCGGCGGCGAAGGCTTCCGGATTGCCCTGGAGGGGATGATCTATGGGCTGGAAGGACGGCCACTGCCCGAGCCGCAGCCAGCCCACGCCCCCCACCGGTCGACCCTCGAGATGCCACCGGATAGAAACGGACGAGGTTTCTGTATCACCGTCACCCTGAGAGCTGTTCGAAGTTCTGGGGTGGAGCTGCGCGAGGAGCTCGCTAAGCTTGGCGAGTCTGTGGTCGTCATCGCAGATCCCAGTTTGGTCAAGGTGCACGTGCACAGCGATGATCCCTCAGAAGTGCTCCAATGGGCTGCCCAGAAGGGTGAGGTCCAGGAGGTAAAGGTGGATAGGATCCTGGAACGGATCGGACCTGTGAGTCCCCGATCACGGGACCTCGGCTCTCGGGTGAGTGTCGTGGCGGTTACCGAAGGGGAGGGGTTCACTGAGCTTTTCTCCCGGCTCGGGGCCCGGGTGGTGGATGCGGGGGAGCTCAGTCCGACCGTGGAGGATCTACTGAGAGCCATTGAGGGCTCGCCGGCTCCTGTGGTTGTGGTGTTGCCCAACGACCCGAACGTGCTGGTCACTGCCCGCGAGGCGGGCAAACTTTCCACCAAGAAGGTGGAAGTGATGGACACGCGGACACTGCAGGAGGGACTTGCGGCAGTTGTGGCGTTCAGTCCGGATGTACCACTGGAGCAGAACCTGAGCAACATGCGGGCCTCGGCCCGCCGCGTGACCTCAATAAGGGTTGCACAGGCTGTGAAGGATGGCTGGGCGGCGGGCACCAGGGTGAGGGCAGGCCAGTTCATGGCCGTGATTAGCGGCGACGGCGTGGGCGTTGGGGCTACGCTTCGGGAGGCGGTCGCACGGGCCGTGGGATTACTTGCGGACAGGGATTTCTCCCTCGTGTCGGTCTATTACGGTGACCGTGCTGAGCCGGATGAACTTAAGGAGGTGGTGGAGGGTTTGAGGGCAATGCTGCCCAGTTCGGACGTTGAAGTGGCCTGGGGCGGACAACGTCGTTCTATCCTCCTTATTTCGCTGGAAAGCTAGTGGGTGGGTTGTCGGATGGTAGCGGTGGTCACAGACAGTGCTGCGGACCTGCCCTCTGAGATGGCTTGGAGCCTTGGGGTGCAGGTTGTCCCCCATAGGGTCTACTGGAACGGAAGGCGCTACTCGGAGGATGTGGCCTTCGATCACGGGGCCTTCTACGCTTCCTTATCAGCGGCCGATCCGTTTCCCAAGTTGGTGCCGCCGGATCCGGCGCAGTTGCAGGAAGCCTATGAGGCGGCAGTCCAGAGGGCGGGCGGTGTGGTGGGTGTTCACCTATCGTCCCGACTGGGCGGGGCCTTTGAAAACGCTAGGGCAGCTCGTGCAGGGCTTCCCCTGTATTCCCACCGCATAGAGGTAGTGGATTCCCAGTCTGCCTCTCTGGGCCTAGGCTTCTTAGCCGAGCAGGCCGCTTTAATGGCCCAACGGGGCCGCACCCTTACAGAGATCCTTCGCGACCTCCGCAGGCTGGTACAGCAGGTCCATGTGGTCTTCTGCATAGAGAGCCTTGAATTCCTCAGGAGGAGCGGCTTTTTGGATGCACATCCCAAACTGGCGGAGAGCCTACAGGAAGGACGCCAGATCTTGAGGGTGGACGAGGGCATGCTGGTGCCTTTTGAGAGGGTGCGCTCACGAACTAAGGCGTTGGACGCCCTTCAGGCCTTTGTGCAAGAATTTCCGCGGATAGAGCGACTGGGGTTTGTGTATGCGGGTTATCGGCAGGATGTTGACGAGCTGCTGACCAGGTTGGAGCCGTGGTTCCCTAGACAGGAGATAGTCGTCTCACGGCTCGGGATCGCTTTGGGTCTGATGCTAGGGCCTTCGGCCGTGGGCGTTGCCGTGTACGAGGGAGCCCCTCGGCCTGTCGAAACCGGCAGGCTTGGTCCGGAGGCCCTTTAGGTGTCCGTAGGCTACGATCATGGACAAGGCTACGCTTCTAAAGATCCTCGAATTTGAAGCTCGCCGAGGTTTTGACGATAGAGCTGTCGCTGGCAGCATGCAGGCCCTCGCCTCTAGAGTCGAGGCGGACAGAACCTTGGCCCGGGCCGGCGTTCCCGTCCACCAGGTGGCCGAACTTCTGCGCCGCTATTCGAGGCTCGGGCCGACAGAGCGCGCCGGCTGTCTAAGCCAGGTAATCGCTCTTCTAAGGGGCGACGTTGGGGCGTTCGCCCAGGCAGTAGAGACCGCTCGGGCGCCCATTGGTAGCCAGTTGAACGCCGGCCCGGTGCCTGATGAGCTACCCCGAGAGCTTCTGGGCCCTGTCACGAGGCTTCCCGGTGTCAGCTCGGCTGTGGCCAAGAAGCTGAGGAAGCTGGGCGTGGAGACCATCTGGGATCTGCTCAATTTCTTCCCGCGCCGCTACGACGATTTCTCGGCGGTCGCCACTGTGATGGACGTCCGGCCTGGGCGCTATCATACGGTGGTAGCAGAGGTGCAGGATGTGGGCACACGGCAGGCCAGGTCCGGCTTGCCGGTCACCTACGCCCTGGTGTCAGACGGCACGGGGATGCTCGAGGCGGTCTGGTTCAACCAGCCGTACCTTGAGAGGGCCCTGAGGCGCGGCATGAGGATCGCCCTCTCCGGCGAAGTTACGTCCTTTGGGGGCAGGTGGAGCATGCAGTCGCCCGAGTGGGAACCGGTGGGCCGGCTCATGCTCAACACAGGGCGGATAGTACCGGTATATCCGCTGACCTCCGGCCTCTCCGTCCGCACCGTTCGGAGGCTCGTCTGGCATGCCCTGGAGGTCTATGGTTCCCAGGTTCCAGATCCCCTTCCCGATGGGTTCCGGCAACGGTATCGATTGGCAGATGCCCGGTGGTCCCTGACGCAGATCCACTTTCCTGAGAGCCGCGACTACCTGGAAATAGCGCGGCGGCGCCTGGCTTTCGAAGAGCTGTTGACGCTTCAGCTGGCCCTGATGCTTCAAAAGCATCGGTGGCAGCATGAGCTACCGGCGAAGCCTGTCCGGGTCGATGCTGGACTTCTAGACTGCGCCGTGGAGGCACTGCCCTTTAGGCTAACGGGCGCTCAAATGCGCAGTCTGCGGGAGATCCTGGCGGACATGGGCCGCGAAGTGGCTATGAACCGTCTGCTCCAGGGCGATGTGGGATCGGGCAAAACTGTGGTGGCTGCCCTTGCGATGTTGGCGGCCTGCACAGCGGGCTACCAGGCAGCGCTGATGGCCCCAACCGAAGTGCTGGCGGAACAGCACTTCTCCACCCTTTCGCGCCTCTTTTCGGCCATGTCCCATCGTCAGGGCCTCGAGGTGCCTACCGTGGCATTGCTGACGGGGTCTACGCCCAAGCGGGAAAAGGACGCCGTCCTTCAGCAGGCGAGGGACGGGAGGGTGGGCGTGGTGGTTGGAACCCATGCCCTCATCCAGTCGGAAGTGGAGTTCCGAGGTCTCAACCTGGTGGTGATCGACGAACAGCACAGGTTCGGGGTGGTTCAGAGGGCCGCCCTGCGGCAGAAGGGCTACAATCCCCACGTCCTAGTGATGACGGCCACTCCAATACCCAGGACGCTGGCACTGACCATCTACAAGGAGCTGGACATCTCCCTAATTGACGAGATGCCTCCTGGCCGCCAAAAAGTTATAACAAGAGTGTATGGGAAGGACCAGAGGGAAGCCGGCTACAACCTCATCCGGTCCGAGGTGCGCAAGGGAAGGCAGGCCTTCATCATATGCCCCCTGATCGAAGAATCGCCCAAACTTCAGGCAAGGGCTGCCGTAGCCGAATATGAGAGATTGAGTCGAGAGGTTTTCCCCGACTTCCGGGTCGGGCTCCTGCACGGACGCATGTCTGGCAGGGATAAGGATGCCGTCATGGAGGCTTTCCGGCGCGGCGATCTGGACATACTGGTCTCTACAGCCGTCATAGAGGTGGGTATCGATGTCCCCAACGCGACGGTGATAGCCATTGAGGGGGCTGAGAGATTCGGCTTGGCGCAGCTACACCAGTTCAGGGGCCGTGTGGGGAGAGGAGAGCATCAATCCTACTGCCTACTCTTCAGCGATGCGGAAGCGTCGTACAACGAGCGGCTAAAGGTGATCGAGACGGTCTACGATGGTTTTCGGCTGGCCGAGGAAGACCTGAAGCTCAGGGGGCCGGGCGAATTCCTGGGCTTGAGGCAGTCCGGCCTGCCTGAGCTGCGCGTGGCCGATCTGGGCGACGTGAGGCTCCTGCGGGAGGTGAGCTCTGCCGCCGAAGAGCTCTTCGACGGCGGAGAGGGGCTTGAGCAGCCACAGCTACGTCTCCTCAGGAGCCGGGTGGAGGCGCTTATATCGCCGAAGGTGGATCTGAGCTGACGTGCGGGTCATCGCTGGGACGGCACGAGGCAAGCCCCTGAGGGCTCCCAGGGGGCTTGCTACGCGGCCCATGGCCGACAGGGTCAAGGAGTCGCTGTTCATGGTCCTGTCCAACATGGGGGCCATCCGCGGGAGGGTCCTGGACCTTTTCGCTGGAAGCGGAGCCCTGGGCATAGAGGCGCTCTCGAGGGGGGCAGCGTGGGCTGACTTTGTGGACGTGGGCCATGAACAGGTGACCGTGATCAAAAAGAACCTTGAGTCCACGGGCTTTTCCGATAGGGCACGGGTCGTCCGGTCCAGAGTCGAGGCGTTCCTGTCCCGGGCTGGGTCGAAAGCTGTGTCGCCCTATGACCTGGTGTTCGTGGATCCTCCTTACGACGATCCCGTTTTGGAGCGTGTGTTGCTGGGGCTTTGCCAATTTAGACTGATAAGTGAAGGCGGGGTAGTAGCTGTGGGGCATTCGACCCGCCACAGCCTACAGGACCGCTACGAGGGGCTCGAAAGGGTAGTTCAGCGCTGTATGGGCGATTCGTGCTATTCTATTTACCGTTACCACAAGCTCGAATAGGAGGTTAGATCCCTTGGCCTTGATCACTGCCGTCTATCCTGCCACCTTCGATCCCATAACCAATGGCCACGTGGACATCGCCACTAGGGCGGCTGCCCTCTTCGACAAGCTCGTGGTGGCCGTGTACGACTCGCCGCCCAAGCACCTGCTGTTCTCCACCGAGGAACGCATCAGGATGGTGCGTCAGGCTTTGGCTCACCTGCCGAATGTGGAGGTCGACAGCTTCGACTGCCTCACTGTGGAGTATGCCCGACGGATAGGCGCGAAAGTTATAGTGCGCGGGCTACGGGCCATGTCGGATTTCGAATGGGAGTTTCAGCTGGCCCTGACCAACCGCAACCTAGCGCCGGAGATCGAAACTGTATGCCTGATGACGGCTCAGAAGTATTCCTTTTTGAGCAGCAGTGTGGTAAAAGAGATAGTGATGCTGGGCGGGTCGGTGGACAACCTGGTTCCCCCGCACGTGGCTGATGCGTTGAGAGAGGCTTTCAGGCAGAAGCGGCAGTACATGGGCTCCGGGAGGTCCATGGCAGACTGAAGTACCAATCTGCACCGCCGGAGGCACGATGGATATCGATATCCTGACCCTTATCGAAAGGCTGGAGAGGCTGCAGGAGGATGCGAAGCCGCAACTGCTGAGGCCCGGTAGGGTCTGCGTGGACGAACAGGAGTTCACGGGCATAGTTGAACAGCTCCGCTTCGTCCTGCCGGATGAGATAAAGAACGCCAAGCGGGTCCTCCAGCAGCGTGACAAGATACTGTCAGATGCTCAGGCGGAGGCTGACAGGATACGGGCCGAAGCTCAGCGCGAGGCGGAAAAGATCGTTGCTGCGGCAAAGGAGCATGCCCGGTACCTCCTAGAGAAGGACGGCCTGCTGGACGAGGCCCGTAAGGAGGCGGAGAAGATAATCGCCGAGGCCCACCAGGAGGCCCAGCGTATACGGTCTGGCGCTGATGAGTACTCCCGCCAGGTCCTTCTAGACCTGGAGGATGTAGTGACCCGTCAGCTAAACGTTATCCGGAAGGGCATTGAGGTGTTGGGCCAACGCCGCTGAGGCCCCGCCGGCTCTATGGTGCTGACGGTTGCCCCAACGTGAGGACGGTGCCGGTGGCTCGAGCGAAGGCCGGGCGTGCCCTGCGTTTTTTGCCTGCCCCCCATCATCTGCCCGTAGGGAGGGACCATGGTTGCCGATGCATACGAGCGCGCCCTGAACTTTCTGGACATGGAAGGGATGATCCGAGCCTGTCAGGAGGTGGTTCGCATCCCTAGTCCCTCTGGCCAGGAGGCCGACGTGGCTCGCTTTCTCGCCGAGAGGCTTTCGGCCCTAGGAGCAGACGCCGTAGAGGTTGACGACCACAGCAACGTGGTGGCTGTGTTTCGAGGCGGAGGGACGGGCCCATCGCTGATGTTCAACGGCCATCTGGACCACGTGCCCCCTGGAGACATGCCGGATGCTTTTTCGGGAGCCATCGTTGACGCGTCGCGGTGGGGAGAGACGGGCGAGGCCATCTACGGCCGCGGCTCATGCGACATGAAGTGCAACATCGTTGCGGCGGCTTACGCGTTGGGATCCATAAGGAGGGCGGGCATTGCCCTCAAAGGTGACGCCATCTTGGTGGCCGACGTTCAGGAGGAGATAGATTCCCCCTTAGGGGTCCAGTCGGTGCTGGCCAGGGGTGTTCGGGCCGACTACGGGCTGAGTGTAGAGTCCACCAACCTGCAGGTCTACGTGGGCCACAGGGGCAAGGTTGAGTTCGAGGTCGATGTGTACGGACGGAGCAGCCATTCCAGCGAGCCGGAGAAAGGTCTGAACGCCATATACGAGATGGTCAGGGCCCTGCAGGCTTTGGGCAGTCTTGGCGAGGGTCTGCCTGCCGACCCTCTTCTGGGACGGGCATCGTTGGCTCCCATCGACATTGCCGCCTACCCGGGCGGTGGCGTGGCCGTGGTGCCCGGACGATGCACGGTACGTGTTGACCGACGCTATGTGCGCCAGGAGACCCCTGCCGAGTGTTTGCTCCAGCTACAGGAGGTTTTGGGACGGGTCGAGGGTCTGTCCTTCGCGATAAGCCAGGTGAACCTGTATCCCCTCATGTATTTGGACCCGGATCACTCGTTGGTGAAATCGTTGTTGCGCTGCCGCGAACGCGCGCTGGGAGACCCGGGCCGCGTCGGAGCGTGGCGCTTCGGCGTAAATGGCACCTTCATGGCCCAGGCTGGTATCCCCACCGCGGGCTTCGGACCAGGGGACGAGGTCTGGGCGCATACCTCGGAGGAGCATGTGCTGGTGGATGACCTGCTCAAAGCGGCCAAGGTTTACATAATGGCGACCCTCGACCTCTGCGGCGTAGCCAATGACCCCACTGGGGGATGACGGAGGTATAGAGCTGTGTCTGGCGTGAAAGTGCCCCATCTGCTCCCACCTGAGCTAGTTCGCAGGTCTCACTGGGAAGATCCCGAGGAGACCAGGGTAGCCAACTGGATCAGACCATGGGATTTCCGCGAACCCATCGATGTGGGTTTGCTTATGGTGCCCATATCCCGCGGGGCCATCAAGCATGTGGCTACTCACCAGGGGCCGAACCACCTCCGCATGGTATGGCCGTTCTTCACCACGTACAGCATCGATTACGATGTCGACATAACTGAGCTGCGGGTGCGAGATCTGGGCGACGTGGAGATCCCCCTGCTGGACATCCCGGAGGCCCATCGCAACATCGAGGAGGCCGTCCGGGGCCTCCTGTCTCTGGAACAACGCTTCTTCCTAATAACAATTGGAGGCGAACACTCACTGGAGCATCCGCTTTTGAAGGCCTTCAAGGAAGCGACGGGATACCGCCGCCTGGGCCTCATCCAGTTCGACGGGCATATGGACTTTCAGGGTGGTGAGCAAGGCCCCCACAACGGGACTCCTATGCGCCGAGTCCTCGAAGATGGGCTGGTGGATCCCAAGAACATGGTTCAGATAGGCATATCTGGGTTTGTACAGGCCAGACGCCATGCCCTCTGGGGTCGCAATTTAGGGGTAACCATCTTCACGGCCCGGGATGTCCACTTCCAGGGTATGGACTCCGTACTTCGGCAGGCCATTGAGATTGCGGGCCGTGGGACCGACGGAATATACGTGAGCTTCGACATCGACTGCATGGATCAGGCCTTCGCGCCCGGCACAGGAGCGTCTCTCCCAGGTGGCCTCACCCCTTGGCAGGCCTATGATGCTCTCTACCATTTGGGTAAGGATGCGCGGGTGGTAGGTTTCGACATAGTAGAGGTAGATCCCTCCACCGATGTGAACTTCATCACGGCCCGGCTGGCCACCAAGCTCCTTCTCTGCTTCCTGGCCGGATATTGGGTTAGGCTGCATGGAAAGCCTGCTTAGGCCCGCCTGAGCTTGACCCTTGCTTTGGCTGGGACTATAATGGGTTTGGCCGGTGGACCCCCTGGCGAGCGCCAGGGGAATTTATTGCCCAGGCCAGGGGTGACGAGATAGCGTGGAGTTCAATGTCTCCCAACTTCTCAAGGCTCCGTCCGGCGAACAGCGCAGGTACGAGATAGCAGAGGAAATCACAGAACTGGGTGACGGCACCAGGGCCAGAGCTCTGTCGGGCACTGTCGTGCTGACAAGGGTATCGCCGGGGGTGATGGTGGAGGCACATGCCGCCGCCCTGCTCGATCTCACCTGTGTTCGGTGCCTCGAGCCCTTCACGTACAGGGCAGAGTTCGATATCGAGGAGGTTTACCGTCCCTCGGTAGATGTGCTGACGGGGCTGCCTCTGGAGATCGACCCCGAGGTGGAGGCCTACCTTTGGATAGATCACAACCACGTACTCAGTCTCAGGGAATCGATCAGGCAGAGCATAATTGTCTCCATCCCCATCGCGCCGGTTTGCAGCGACGCATGCCTGGGGCTGTGCCCGCGATGCGGTCGCAACCTCAATGAGGGACCGTGCCAGTGTGACGAGGGCGAGGTCGACCCTCGGTGGGAGCCTCTCAAGGCACTGCTCAATCAGCTCAGCTAACGGGGTGACCGTATGGGAGCTCTTCCAAAGAAGAGGGTTACTAAGGGTAGACAGGGCAGGAGGAGGGCGCATCATCACCTGAAGGCGCCAACCTTGGCCCCGTGTCCCCAGTGCAACACGTTGAAACCGACTCACCGCGTGTGCCCTGAGTGTGGGACCTACCAGGGCTTTCAGGTCATCAGAGTCAAAAGCAAGGCCAAGGAATAGCCTGCGGTGGCCTCTTGAAAGGCTAGGGGGCTTAGCGTTGGGTGGAAGGGCTACCATAGTCGGGTTGGGGTACTATGTGCCCGAACGGGTGCTCACCAACTTTGACCTTGAGAAGATGGTGGACACCTCCGACGAGTGGATACGCACACGCACCGGCATCGTGGAGCGTCGCATCCTCGACGACCGAGAGTCCACGGCGACCATGGCCACTGTTGCCGCTCAGCGAGCCCTAGAGTCAGCAGGAGTCGAGCCCAGCGATGTCGATCTCGTCATAGTGGCCACGTGCACGCCGGACCACCTGTTCCCTGCCACTGCCTGCTTGGTGCAGGAGGCCATCGGAGCTGACAGGGCAGGCGCCTTTGACCTGGAGGCTGCCTGCTCAGGCTTTATTTACGGAGTGTCCACCGCTGCGCAGTTTGTTCAGACCGGAGCCTACCGCACTGTACTCTTGGTGACGTCCGAGGCCCTCACGCGGTTTGTGGACTGGCAGGATAGAAGTACCTGCGTGCTCTTCGGTGACGGTGCCGCGGCTGCGGTTATAAGGGCCGAAGGGGGCTCAGGAGGTCTACTGTCCTTCTCACTACGGGCCTCGGGGGCAGGAGGCGACCTGCTTAAACTCCCAGCCGGGGGCAGCCGGATGCCGGCATCCTACGACACTGTGGACGGGCGGCTCCACTACATCAAGATGGCGGGGAGCGAGGTCTTTAAGTTCGCCGTAAAGGCCATGTACGATGCCTCCCTCGAAGTGCTGGCCAAGGCTGAGCTAACCCCTGCCGACGTGGACCTGTTGATCCCCCATCAGGCAAACCTGCGGATCATCCAGGCCGTGGGAAAGCGCTTGGAGCTGCCTGAGGAGAAGGTTTTCGTCAACATAGACAGGTACGGCAATACCTCCGCGGCCTCTATCCCCATAGCCTTGGCCGAGGCCCTGGACTCTGGCAGGGTGCATGTGGGCGACCATCTGGTCTTTGTGGCCTTCGGGGGCGGCCTGACGTGGGCGGCCGCAGTCATGCAGTGGACCCATGATTTCGCTCCAGTGGGCGGTTCCAGGTACCGTGGAGACGGTTAGCACAGCCTGGATCTTTCCCGGACAGGGCTCTCAATATGTGGGCATGGGCTACGACCTATTCAGGGCATATGCCGAGTGCGAGTGGCTCTTCCGGCAGGCCGACGACATCCTGGGGTTGCCTCTCTCCGATCTGATCTTTCGCGGTCCTGTAGAGGAGCTACAGCAGACCCACAACGCCCAGCCGGCCATACTAACCGTGAGCATGGCCCACTTAGCCGCACTGAAGCTGCTTGGACTGGCGCCAGAGCCGCAGTTCGTTGCTGGCCACAGCCTTGGCGAGTTCTCAGCCCTGGTGGCAGCCGGTTCACTGTCCTTCCCCGAAGCGGTGGCGCTCGTTCGGTATCGGGGTGAATTGATGCACGGCGTAGCCGGAGGTGTTACAGGCATGGCGGCCATCATGGGGCTGGACGACAGCCTACTGCCCCAGCTAGTGGAGGGGTCAGGTGTGGAAGTAGCCAACTACAACTGTCCCGGCCAGGTGGCCGTGAGCGGTACCAAAGAGTCCATCGCCCGTGCAATGGAGCTGGCAAAGGCTCTGGGAGCCAAGAAGGTCGTGGAGCTGCCCGTAGGGGCCGCCTTCCATTCCAGCTTCATGCGCGACATAGCAGGCAAGTTCGCCGAGCGCGTGGCCAGGGCACACATCTACGACGCTAAGGTGCCCTTGGTCGCAAACTCCACCGCCACGCCGGTCCAACGTGCCGAGGAGATCAGGGAGGAGCTGGTGCGACAGACCTACATGCCTGTCCTGTGGACCCAATCTATCTCGTACCTTGCTGAATGCGGCGTTGGGCGCTTCATTGAGATCGGGCCGGGCAAGGTACTCTCTGGGCTTGTCAAGCGCATCGTACGCGATGCAGACGTCCTGAACTCGGAGAGCCTGCTGGCGGGGTGAGGGTGTGATAGACCTGACAGGCAAAGTAGCATTGGTAACAGGTGGGTCGCGGGGCATAGGTAGGGCAGTTGTGCGACGCTTGGCCGAGCTTGGCGCTACGGTAGCCTTTTCCTATTTTCAGCATCCGGAGGCTGCAAACGCCCTGTTGGAGGATCTCGGCCGTGAGCGTCGAGTGACGGCCTACAGGGCAGACGTGTCCGACCCACCTTCTGTGGAGAGCCTGGTGAAGGCTACGTTGGAGGCCTTTGGCCGCATAGACTTGCTGGTCAACAACGCCGGCATTACGGCCGATAACCTTCTGCTGCGTATGACCGACGCTGAATGGGACAGGGTGCTTGCCACGAACCTGAGGGGGACATTCCTGTGTACCAGGGCGGTGCTCAGAGGAATGGTGCGTCAGCGGTATGGGCGGATCGTTAACCTTAGCTCGGTGGCGGGTCTAGTGGGCAACGCAGGGCAAGCCAACTACGGAGCGGCCAAAGCTGGCATCATAGGCTTTACGAAGAGTGTGGCGCGGGAGGTGGCCTCGAGGAACATCACAGTCAACGCCGTGGCACCAGGCTTTATCGAGACGGATATGACAGTGGGGTTACCCGATTCTGTTAAGGACCGAGCCCTTTCGCAGATACCGGCAGGAAGGTTCGGCAGTCCCGACGAAGTAGCTGCTGTGGTGGCCTTCTTGCTATCCGATCACGCCTCGTACATCACGGGCCAGGTCATCGTGGTGGACGGCGGAATGACCATGGCCTAGCTCCTGAGGATGTTCAGACGGGTATTTATTGCCAACCGGGGCGAGATAGCTTTAAGGATCCTCCGAACCTGTCGCGAGATGGGCATAGAGGCTGTGGTCGGATATTCCGAGCCAGATCGAGACAGCCTTCCGGTGCGGCTTGCCGACCGTGCCATCTGCATAGGTCCCGGCCCTGCGAGCCGAAGCTACCTCAATTTGCCCAATATTCTAAGTGCCGCCCTCGTCACGGGGTGTGATGCCCTTCACCCGGGCTACGGGTTCCTCTCCGAGAACGCCTTCTTTGCCGATGCCTGTGCCACATCCGGGATTGTCTTTATCGGACCCAGTCCCTCCACCATGGAGAAGCTGGCCGATAAGGCTATGGCCCGATCGGTGGCGGCACGGGCAGGTGTGCCCGTGATGCCTGGATCTGAGGAACCCGTGCGCAGCCTCGATGAGGCGCGCAGGACGGCGAGAGACCTCGGGTATCCTATCGTGCTGAAGGCCGCGGCAGGTGGTGGCGGCAGGGGCATCAGGCTGGTGCGCAGCGAAGCGGAGCTAGCGACACTCTTTCCTTTGGCTGAAACTGAGGCTGCGACGGCCTTCGGTAGAGGCGATCTCTATGTAGAGAAGTTCCTGAGCCGCGCCCGACATGTGGAGGTCCAGATCCTCGGCCTGCCGGATGGGCGGGTCGTGGCTGTGGGCGACAGAGACTGTTCGGTCCAGCGTAGGCGCCAGAAGGTGGTAGAGGAGGCTCCGGCCCCGGGCCTTGCCGACGAGGTCCGGCGGGCACTTCACGCGGCGGCCGTGAAGGCCGCTGAGGCAGTGGGTTACATCAACGTCGGCACGGTGGAGTTCTTGCTGGCCCCCAGTGGAGAGTTTTACTTCCTGGAGATCAATGCGCGCATTCAGGTCGAGCATCCCACCACCGAGATGGTTTTTGGCATCGATCTGGTGAGAGCGCAGATCGAGATAGCCGCGGGCCTGGAGCCCACTGGGTTGCTGGAGGCCCAACCGCGTGGCCACGCGTTGGAGGTCAGGGTGTGTGCCGAAGATGTGACGGCGGGTTGTAAACCCATGGCTGGGCGGCTGGGATCGGTTCGCTGGCCGGCAGGCCCGGGCATCAGGGTCGACAGCCACCTGGAGACTGGGGCCTCGGTGCCGCCCTTCTATGACTCCCTCATGGGGAAGGTGATCGCGTGGGGCTCTGACCGAGGGGAGGCTCTGAGCAGGATGGACCGGGCCCTTAGGGAGACACATTTGGAGGGCCTCGTCACCAACTTGGAGCTGCTGAGACATATAATCTCATCTGAGGAGTTTGCATCGGGCCACCTGGACGTCCACTGGTTGGAGGGAAACTGGGATAGGCTAGTACCGAACGGGTAGTTCCGTGTAGGTGACTTCCCCTGCGTCAGAATAAGGAGTTAGATCATCCGTGGCCAGCCCAAGGAGGCAGGCCAGAATCTTGGCCTTACAGACCCTCTACGAGGTCCAGGTTACTGGGCACGATCCCATGGAGGTGCTCCAACGGCACATAGAGGAGGAATCGCTTCCAGGAGACGCGCAGTCCTTTGCCGAGGAGCTCGTCAGGGGGGTGCTGGAAAACCGGCGTTTTCTGGATAGAGTCATATCGGAGGCGGCTCCTTCGTGGCCCATCGAGCAGATGAGCGCTATCGATCTCAACATTCTACGCATCGCCATCTTCGAGCTACTCCTCTATCGGAAGACTCCTATAAAATCTTGCATAAATGAGGCCGTGGAGTTGGCCAAGGCCTTTGGCACCGACAGCTCCGGGCGCTTTGTCAACGGCGTGCTGGGTACAATAGTCACACAATATCGGGGAGGTGAGTGAGCTCGTGGAGAACTCGACCTTTGAGCGGCTTCGGAAGATCATCGTGGAACAGCTAGGGGTTGACGAAAGTGAAGTTACCCTCGACGCCTCTTTTGTGGACGACCTGAATGCGGACTCGTTGGATCTTGTGGAGCTGGTGATGGCTATCGAAGAGGAGTTCGGGATTCAGATCTCCGATGAGGAGGCCGAGAAGATTTCCACAGTCAGGGATGCGGTCGAGAAGATCGAGGAACGGATCGGGCTGGGTTGAGATGTGAACTTCTTCGGCATCGGCCCCGGCGAGTTACTTCTCATATTGGCCCTAGCGCTGATAGTCTTTGGGCCCCGGAAGTTGCCCGAGATCATGCGCGAAGTCGGGAGAGCTGTGGCCGAGTTTCGGCGTGCCAGCGAGCAGGTAACGAGGGAGGTTGCCAGGGACCTGGCCGTGGAAGCCGCTGAGGAGGAACAGCGCAAGAAGCTGGCAGGCCAGCAGCTCTACGGGGGAGGCAACGGTGGTTCGGGCGACTCTCCGGGTCCCTCTACTTAACAAGCTTGGGCAGGCAACGCCAGAGCTGACAATGTTTGCATCGATGCCCTGTGAACCACAGGGCATCGCGGTTATATGGGCATGAGCCAGGTGGAGGAACGGCAGGAAGAGAAGGTTATGACCCTCACGGAGCACCTCGAGGAGCTCCGGCAGAGGCTCATCAAGTCCCTTCTTGCCGTGGCTGCGGCCACTGCGTTGAGCTTTTTCTTCATAGACCCTGTGATGGGACTGCTCATAAGGCTTTCGGGTGGCCACAAGGTTGTGGCTCTCAGCCCAGCCGAGACTTTCATGACTACCATGAAGGTTGCCCTCTTTTCTGGGGTAGCCCTCGCGATGCCTGTGCTCATCTATCAATTGCTGCGCTTCCTGGCCCCGGGCCTCACTAGGCAAGAGCGGCGGCTCGTGCTGACGGCGGTCCCCTTCGTCTTTGGCTTCTTCCTGGCGGGGGTAGCCTTTGGGTACTTTGTGCTCATTCCCGCCGCCCTGCAGTTTCTCCTGGGCTTTGGCTCGCAATATGTGGACAACCAGCTCCGCATCTCCGACTTTCTGAGCTTCGTGACCACCTTCCTCCTGGCCGTCGGAGGCATGTTCGAGACGCCGGTGGTGATATTCGCCGCCGTGAAGCTTGGACTGATATCCAGGAAGCGTTTGGCAAGCTACCGCAGGTACGTCTTCCTTCTAAGCTTTGTTCTGGGGGCGATAATCACCCCGACCGGCGACCCCCTCAACATGACATTGCTGGCACTGCCGATCTACCTTCTCTACGAGCTAGGGCTTCTGCTGGCCAGGTTCGCTCGGTAGCGGCGGCCTGGGTTTAACGGAGACGGTGCGGTATTCCCTCACCAGCACTCGCCCTGGCGGGCCTCCTGGGACTCGCCTGACATGTCGGGCCTCTGCCACCATAACCTCGACCTTGGATTGTCCCCTGGCCCGGCTGAAGTAGGCAGCGTAGGCAGCAGCCTCGCGCAGCACGGACTCGGCCACTGGCGGCGACTTGGGCTTTACTAGCACGTGGCTCCCATGGTAGTCCTTGGCGTGGAGCCACAGGTCACCCTTGGAAGCCATGGAAAGCACGTGCTGGTTCTCCAGGGCCGTTCGGCCTATGAGGACCCTGCTCCCGTCACTTAGGTTTACGCTGAGCGGTTGCCGCCTCGTGTCGCTCTTGCGACTAGGGGCTGTTCTTTCGATCTCTTGCCTCAGTTTCTGGAGCAGCTCCCGGGATTCGGCAAGCTCAGCCATGGCAAGTTGCTCTTCCCAGAAGTCCGCCTCGGCAGATGCCTCCTCCAGCCTGCGGCGCACGATTTCTGCAGACCTTCGCAGGCGCTTGGCCTCCTCGAACTTGGCCTGAGCGTTCCGCACGACGTCCCGTTGAGGATCGAGGGTGATATCTATCCCATCGATGGTGACCGTCCTGGCCTTTGGCGGCACCGAACCTTGGAAGGCCAGCAGAAGCTGGCCCTGACGTATGAGGTCGTCGGCCTGGGATGTACGATGGTGGGCCTCTCTGAGGGCCTGAACCCTGCGAAGGGCCCGTTCCCGTCGATCGGTTATGGCCTTGACCACACGGGTCCGCAGGCTAGCCCGAGTGTCGTCATGGGCCTGGTCGGCGAAAAGAGCTTCGACGGCCCGGCTCATCGCGTCGCATGGCTCCCGGCTGCCCTCGACTGGGCAATTAGGGCGGAATGGGTACGCGGCTATATACGCGTCGCCCTGCCTCAGAAGCGTTGGCTCCCATCGGGCCTGTCGGACCAATCCTGCAAGCCATTGGAAGGCATTGACCAGCGGTTCAGGCTGTTCGACGGCGGTGACCGTTGGGACGTCTGGGTTCGAGTAGGCGCGGCAAACCAGCTCTCGGCACGTGTCGTGGCCGAGGCCGGCAAAGTTGCTGAGGACCCAGGCCCATAGAGGTTTGGTGGGTTCTGCACTGGTCGCCAGTGCGGCCACTGCGGCAGGGGCTATGTTTCTCCAGTCGCGCTTGCCGGTCGGGGGAGGTGGCGTGTAGGGAAGCCGGGGCAGGAGTGGCCTAACAGTGCTTAGGGAGGGAGGAACCCGTTTGAGGGCATCCATCACCAGATTCTGCTCGTCGACGAGCACCAGGTTGCTGTGTCTGCCCATGAGCTCGACAGCCAGGGTAAATTTGCGTGGAGACTTGCTTCTGCCTATACTAAGGAAAACCACTCGTTCTAGGTCCTGCTGCCAGACATCGTCTATATGGGCACCGACCAGGTGCTTCCTCAATAGGAGGAGGAGTGGGGTCACATCTTCAGAAGCTGGCGGAACTGGCCTGTAGATCAGGTGCATCCTGGGCGCAGTGGGCTCGATGGAGATCAGTAGATTTTGCCTGGCCCGGTGGGCAAAGATCTCAATAATGATGGCGCTCGGGCACGGATGCTTGACCTTCTGAATCTTCCCACCTACCACCCTTTGCTTCAACTCATCGACTATAGCGCCGATTGCTATGCTGTCCAAGCCCACGTGCGCGTGCCTGCCGATCCTCGATATTTCCTCACTGCTCGGGGGCAGAGGGTTGGGAGACGATAGCGAAGTGACTTCCCTGCCCTCGGAACTGCTGGAAGAACCGCTGGCCTTGCCCAGGGCGTACCCCCTGCTGATTGTACTATCCGGTCCGTCAGGTGTTGGAAAGGACGCCGTCCTTCAGCGCATGAAGGAGAGGGGCATTGCCCTGTTCTATGCTGTCACCGCCACCACGCGCCCGCGACGCGAGGGCGAGATAGATGGTGTGCACTATCGCTTCGTGAGTCCAGAGGAGTTCGAGCGGATGAAGACGCAGGGCGAATTGCTGGAGCATGCCTGCGTCTATGGGAACTACTACGGAGTCCCCAAGCGGCCTGTAGCCGAGGCTCTGGCCGAGGGGAGGGATGTACTTGTGAAGGTGGACGTCCAGGGCGCTGCTACGATCAGACGCAGCTATCCGGAAGCGCTTTTCATATTCTTGGCACCCCCGAGCATGGCGGAGCTGGCGCACAGGCTTCGGACCCGCAAGACGGAATCCCCTTCGGCCTTCATGATGCGGCTAATGACGGCCAGGGAGGAGATGAAGAAGCTCGAGCTGTTCGACTACGTGGTGATCAACTACCAGGACAGGGTAGATGAGGCAGTGGATAAGATCCTTGCCATTATTGCCGCTGAGAAGTGCAGGGTGAAGCCCCGCAAGGTGAACCTCTAGCCGACGGGAGAGGCCACTCTTGGCTTTGGCCGCTCTTCGACCTCTATCCTTTGAAGGGTCGATGGATCCTCCACTCTGTCGATAAAGAGTATGCCATCCAGGTGGTCTATTTCGTGCTGTAGGGCCCTGGCGAAGAGTCCCTGAGCCTTGACCCTTACCTCCTTGCCCTTCAGGTCCAGGCCCTTCACGACGACCTTGGCGGCCCGTCGCACCTCGCCGATGAGGCCAGGCAAACTGAGGCATCCCTCAGGACCCACCTGTTCACCCGTTGCCTTGACGATCTCAGGGTTTACCAGAACCGTGAAATGGTACCTTTGGCCCTCGTCCCTGTCCTCAGGGATCTCGACGACGATGAGGCGCAGGAGGACGCCCACTTGTGGTGCGGCAAGGCCTATCCCGTTGGCGGCCCGCATGGTATCGACCATGTCCTGCGCCAACTGGCGGATCCTGTCGTCGACGGTCGTTATGCGCTTTGCCTTCTGCCTAAGCACTGGGTCGTCGTTGATTCTGATCTGGAGAACAGCCATGACTCCCTCAAAGTATCGTTACTGGGTCCACGTCGATGTGCCAGCCGCGGTGTATGTCGGCCTGGCCGACCAACTTAGCGGCATCTGGACCTTTGACCAGGATGTGCCACCTGTGCTTGCCTCCGAGCTTCTCCCAGTAGGCAGGCCCTGGACCCAGGATGTCCACCTTGAGCTTCCATTCGGCCGCCAAAGACTCCAGGAGCTCATACATGGCTCGGCTTTGGCGCAGACAGGTAGTCTCCGATGAACTAGTGTACAACAATCTTATGAATTCTCCAAAAGGGGGATAGCCCCGCTCGGCGCGCAGCGGAGCTTCCGCGGCATAGAAACAGCGTGGGTCGGCCCTGACGCCGCATCTTATGGCGTGATGATCTGGCGAGTAAGTCTCTAGGATGACCTTGGCCGCGCTACGCATCCTTTGCCAGAGAGACAGCCTGAAGATCATTTGGAACACGCGTTCAGTGGCATCCAGGTCCGGAAGGTGCAGCGCGAGGTCGGGCATGAGCACAGCGGCCAATGACACCGCCGGCGCGTCCAAGGCCTCGATGGCGAGGCTTGTGCCGACCATCACGTTCCAGTGGCCTTTCCAAAACGAACTAACTATGAGGTCCTGTGCCGTTGTATCTGGTGCACTGTCTCGGTCCAACCTGACTATGCGGGCCTTGGGCAGATAGTGCTGGAGGTCGGCGACAACCCGTTCGGTGCCGACTCCGAGAAACCGGAAATCCCGTGTGCCGCAGACCTCGCAGAACTGGGGCATGCCGTGACGAAGCCCGCAGTGGTGGCACACCAGGAGGCGGATCTCCTGGTGGTACGTCATAGGTGCCTCGCATCTCTGGCACTCTACCCTCGTGCCGCACTTGCGGCAGAGGATGGAGGAGGCCAAGCCGCGCCGGTTCAGAATGACGACGGCCTGGCCTCCTTTGGCAAGGGTCTCGTCAAGGCACTGAAGGAGGCGCTGACTGACGAGGGGACGATGATCCTTGGGTGCCCTTCGAAGGTCAATGACCTCAAAGGCCTGCGGAGCATACGTGCCCGATAGGGGCGGAGGCAGGATGGACACACCGCCGCGGTGGGCTACAGCCTCCAGCCACATGCTGGGTACCGTGCTGCAAAACACCATGGTGGCTCCGGTTAGCCGGCTGAGCTGGAAGGCCACATCGCGGGCGTTGTACGAGACCGACTGAAGAGATTTGTAGCTCTCATCGGCCTCTTCATCTACGATGATCAACGAAAGATCACGTACAGGGGCGAACACTGCCACGCGGCTACCCACGGCTATCACGGCCTCTCCCGACCATAGCCTCAGCCACTCTCTCCCCAGGCGGTTGGTTCCAAGTCTGCTGTGGAGGATTGCCAACGGCAACCCCAGGCCATCTTTCAGCGCCCGTGCTGCCTCTTCAACAGAGGATATCTGGGGAAGTAGCAGCAGCGCGCCCTTGTGCCGTTTCACCAGCGTCCTGAGCAGGCCAACGTAGAGCGACAGCCTCTCCTCGAACCGCAGTCCGTATATAGCCACCGGCTTTCGTTGTGGCTCTTCCAGGCTAAGTCTGAGCTGTTCCCATGCCGCTCGGGCCCTCTCTGTCAGGACCGGCGGCCGGACAATGTAGGCCGAAGCCGACGGACCACCGACCGACTCGGCCAGCGTATCCGCTGGACCCGTCCCGGGTTGGTCGTGGCGTTTGGCCCGTGCGAAGAGGTCTTGGGCCACATCGGGCACCATGATCTTCTCCACTAGGCCCTTGGCCATCAAAGACCTGAGGTGCCGCCTCACCGTGGCTTCCGTCACCTGTTGTGCCAAGGCCTTGGGCGGAAGGGGGCCCTTAGACCGAAGCGCCGCCAAAAGTTTCATCTCGGTAGCCGAGAGCTGGACAGGCCCAGCCCTGTCGACGGCCGAGTAGGCCTCGAGAACGCGCAAACGTCGGCCTGCGGGGAGGAACAGCCTGAGCACGGTGGGCAAGGGTGACAAGTACTTTTGGCTCATCCATCGGGCCAACTCCAGCGCGTGGGGAGGGATTATCGGCCCATCTGGCCACACGCTCTCGATGTCCCTCACGGGGTAGTTAGGGGGTTCGGTGGTGACTGCCACCACCACGCCGGGCAGTCTGCTCTGCCGAAAGGGTGCCACTACCAGAAGCCCTGGTTCGATCGACCTGCGCAGGGGTTCCGGAACCGAGTACGTGTAGGTGGACCGCTCTAGCTGACCTGGCCCATTGAAGGCCACCTCGACGAACAGGTGGTCGCCACTATCCAACCCTGAGGGCCCCATGGCATTTCTTGTATTTCTTACCGCTACCGCAGGGACATGGGTCGTTCCGGCCCACCTTGCGGTTGGGATTGCGCGCGGCGACCTTGCCGTCGGAAGGGGCGTTGGTCGTCATGGCCACCCTGGGCTGCTGAACCACGGAGACGTGGAAGATGGTGTGGACGATGTCGTGTCTGATGTTAGCCTGAAGCTGCTCGAACATTCGGAAGGCCTCACGCTTGTACTCCACCAGGGGATCGCGCTGTCCGTATGCTCTCAGCCCGATGCCTTCGCGGAGTTCGTCCATAGCCGTAAGGTAGTCCGCCCAAAGGTTATCAATGGTGCGCAGGACCACCAGTCGTTCCACTTGTAACCACAGTTCTGGGCCCATCTCCTGTAGGCGCCGCTGATAGGTCCGTTCGGCCAGGTCCATGGCTAGCTCTACTATCTCGTTGGCCGACTTTTCAGCGATGAGACCTTGCCAGTCCTCGGGCACGGGCACTATGGCTCCGATGGCCTTCACTATGTCGTTGGGATCCTCGGCCTCGCGGTGGGCTTCGACCAGTTCCGTGAACTCCTCACGAAGGAGGCCCATCAAGTAGTCGTGGAGGCTATCGGCGGTCAGCAGGCTGCGACGGATGGAGTAAATGACCTCCCGTTGCTTGTTCATCACGTCGTCGTACTGGACCACGTGCTTTCTGATGTCGAAGTTGAAGCCCTCCACCTTTACCTGGGCGTTTTCGATAGCCTTGGACACGAGGTTCGCCTCTATAGGCGTATCGTCGTCGACGCCCAGGCGTTCCATGAGGTTCGCTACCCTGTCGGATCCGAACCTTCTCATCAGGTCGTCCTCGAGGGAGACGTAGAAGCGAGATGACCCAGGATCGCCCTGGCGTCCCGCCCGGCCCCGGAGCTGGTTGTCGATCCGTCTGGCTTCGTGCCGTTCTGTGCCGATGATGTGGAGGCCACCGAGCTCTGGCACGCCAGGGCCCAGCTGGATATCCACGCCGCGTCCGGCCATGTTGGTAGCGATGGTGACAGAGCCCCTCTGCCCGGCCTGGGCTATGATGGCCGCTTCCTTCTCGTGGTACTTTGCGTTGAGAACCTGGTGGGGTATGCCCTCGCGCCTCAACATTTCGCTCAGCCGCTCGGACTTCTCGATGGAGAGGGTTCCCACAAGGACCGGCCTGCCCTGCTGGTAGAGCTCCTTTATCTCGCGGACTACCGCCCTGAACTTTGCCGCCTCTGTCTTGTAGACCACGTCTGGGTAGTCAATGCGGATCATAGGCTTGTGGGTGGGGATCGCCACGACTTCCAAGCCGTAGATCTTGAAGAACTCCTCGGCTTCGGTGGCAGCGGTGCCCGTCATGCCTGCGAGCTTGCGATACATGCGGAAGTAATTCTGGAGGGTTATCGTTGCCAGGGTACGGCTTTCCCTCTGTACTCGTACCCCTTCCTTGGCCTCGATCGCCTGGTGCAGGCCTTCGGAGTAGCGCCGGCCAAACATGAGGCGCCCCGTGAACTCGTCCACGATGATGACCTGGCCATCCTTGACCACGTAGTCCCTGTCCCGCTTGAAGAGCACGTGGGCCTTGAGGGCGTTTTCGAGGTAGGGGACCAGGTCGTAGTACCTTGGGTCGTACAGGCTTTCGCCCTCTGGGATGCCCAGCATCTGCTCAACGCGTTTGATGCCCCTCTCCGTGAGGGTTACGACCCTGCGCTTTTCGTCCACTTCGTAGTCCAGGTCCTTGCGGAGTTTGGGGACCAGGCGGGCGAACTGGTAGTAGCGATCCTGGGCCTTGTCAGCTGGCCCAGAGATGATAAGTGGTGTCCTGGCCTCGTCGATGAGGATGTTGTCCACCTCATCCACAATGGCGTAGTGCAGCTCCCTCTGGACCAGCTGAGAGGGATCATAGGCCATGTTGTCCCTAAGGTAGTCGAACCCGAACTCGTTGTTAGTGCCGTATGTGATGTCGGCTAGGTAGGCCTCCCTTCTGGGGACGGGCCTCAGGTTCTTCAGGCGTTCGTCCTCCTGAGGGTAGCTTGGGTCGAAGACGAAAGCTGCTTCGTGCTGTATAGTCCCGACGCTCAGGCCCAACAGGTGGTAAATGGGTCCCATCCACTGAGCATCACGTTTTGCCAGGTAATCGTTTACGGTGACCACATGGACGCCATGGCCTTCCAGGGCATTGAGGTAGGCAGCCAGGGTAGCCACCAGGGTCTTGCCCTCGCCCGTCTTCATCTCTGCGATCTTGCCTTGGTGAAGGACGATACCGCCCATTAGCTGGACGTCGAAATGGCGTTGGCCAAGGGTGCGCTTGGCCGCCTCACGGACGGCGGCAAAGGCCTCGGGCAGTAAATCATCCAGTGTCTCGCCCGATGCCAGCCTCTCCCGAAACTCCTGCGTCTTTGCCCGGAGCCCTTCGTTGGACAAGCGCTCAAAGTCCGGCTCCAGGGCGTTGATACGCTCCACAGTAGGTCTTAGGGC